>CEBY01003748.1_pt1 | contig 33581 bp, 28 predicted proteins | sample 554731 | NCBI WGS metagenome assembly CEBY01 (sample SAMEA3182050, study PRJEB8094) | gut metagenome | biome: human; feature: gut; material: Stool; isolation source: human stools | place: Canada | collected 2012-02-22
ACCTCTACATCATCTTTGTGCTTGTTATTATAGACGATACATCTATAATTGTCAATAAATAAAGACATTAAAAGGCGGCGTGCCTGCGATTATCCCATACTTCATTGTGTGCTGACTACCTTACCGATATGCATCCGGCCTTATGAGGTCTTTGTTGATTGCACCGCAAAGGGGACAGATTACAGCTTCTGTGTTCATTGGATGCTCATCTCCGCCCTAAGGATTTGATAAACTGAAAAGAGGTTGGTATCAAAATGTGATACCAGCCTCTTCAATAAAAAGTTTCAAATTATTTAGGAAAGACGAGCAATAAAAAGTATCCGAGAGCGTAAAGTCCGCCATAAAGCAGGCCAAATCAGCCGAGAATTTAGTTCAAGTCCTGCCTAACGCTCTTAATTGGCTTTGTGTATCTATAAAACACGCTTTGAAAAAATGAGCCATAAAAACGGTGAAACCCCTGATTTCTCAGGGGTTTCAGGTGAGTGTATCTATTTTGGTCACTCAAGATGGTTGCGGGAGGAGGACTTGAACCTCCGACCTCCGGGTTATGAGCCCGACGAGCTACCAGCTGCTCTATCCCGCGATATGGAATTGTGGAAATACTGGTGCCGGTGACCGGACTCGAACCGGTACAGTATCGCTACCGGGGGATTTTAAGTCCCCTGTGTCTACCTATTCCACCACACCGGCGGATATCGGCAACAATTAATATACCATATTTCGGTCACCGTGTCAACACCTGAAACGAAAAAATATAGCGAATGTTCCGTCGAATGGCGGCGAGGGGAGAAGTTTCGATGGACAAGTTCCGGTGTGTTTGCTATACTGGGAGCAGAATTTCCGCCCTTGCCGGCTTGTTCCGGCGAGGGGAGAGGAGCCGAGACTATGCCGCACATCATCGAAGTGACCGACCTGGCCGCGCCGGAGCTGGACGTCTACGCCCGCCTGACCGAGGCGCAGCTGCGAAACCGTCTGGAGCCGGACAAGGGCGTTTTCATCGCCGAGAGCCCCAAGGTCATCGCCACCGCGCTCGACGCAGGCTATGAGCCGCTCTCGCTTTTGATGGAGCGGCGGCACATCGAGGGCGACGCGCAGCCCATCCTTGCGCGCTGCGGAGAGATCCCGGTCTACACCGCCGAACGCGAAACGCTCGCACGGCTGACAGGCTTTGAGCTCACGCGCGGGGTGCTGTGCGCCATGCGCCGACCAAGGCTCCCGAGCGTGGAGGAGGTCTGCGCGAGGGCGCGGCGCGTGGCGGTGCTCGAGGGCATCGTGGACCACACGAACGTGGGCGCGATCTTCCGCTCGGCGGCGGCGCTCGGCATCGACGCGGTGCTGGTGACGCCGACCTGCTGCGACCCCTTTTACCGCCGCGCGGTGCGTGTGAGCATGGGTACGGTCTTTCAGGTGCCGTGGGCGCGCATCGGCGAGGAGGCCTCCGACTGGCCACAAAAGGGCGTCGAGCGTCTGCACGCGCTCGGCTTTCGGACCGCGGCGATGGCGCTGACGGACAACTCCGTGCGCATTGACGACGCGCAGCTCGCTGCCGAGCCGCGGCTGGCGATCGTGCTCGGCACGGAGGGCGACGGCCTTTCGCCGTGCACCATTGCCGCGTGCGACTACACGGTGAAGATCCCCATGGCGCACGGCGTGGATTCGCTCAACGTGGCGGCGGCGAGCGCCGTAGCGTTCTGGCAGCTTCGGGCAAAATGAGGATTGAATCCTATAAGAAAACGCTCCGACCGAAAATCGGTCGGAGCGTTTTTATCGGCGGAAGCAGTGCGCGGAGCCTTGCGCTCAAGCGGTCTTCCTGCTCTGCACGGAGCGGATGACCAGCAGCGTGCCGATGACCATGACCACGCCGATGGCGAGGCTGATGACCACGTTGCGGATAAACGCCGCAAGGATGTAGTTCACAAAGCAGATGGCAGCCACGGTGACGGCGTAGGGGATCTGCGTGGAGACATGGTCAATGTGGTTGCAGTTTGCGCCGGCGGACGCCATGATGGTGGTGTCGGAGATGGGGGAGCAGTGGTCGCCGCAGACCGCACCGGCGAGACAGGCGGAAATGCCCATGATCTGCAGGTCGGGAGCCGCGTTGAAGATAGGAAGCACGATGGGAATGAGAATGCCGAAGGTGCCCCAGCTGGTGCCGGTGGCGAAGGCCAGCAGGCAGGCGACCACGAAGATGATAGCGGGCAGCAGCATGAAGAGGCCTTCGGACGCCTGCTTCATCAGACCCTCCACATAATCGGCGGCGCCGAGGAGACCCGTCATGCTCTTGAGGGAGACGGCGAAGGTGAGAATCAGAATGGCGGGGACCATGGCGTTGAAGCCCTTGGTCATGCAGCCCATAGCGCCCTTGAAGGTGATGACACGGCGCGCGCAGAGGTAGATGATGGACAGGACCAGCGCAATCAACGCGCCCCAAGGCAGACCCACAAAGGCATCGGTATCACCGAAGGCTGCGATGAAGTCGCCCGCGTTGGTCTCAGGATCCCAGAAGCCGCCGACGTAGATGAGGCCGATGACGCAGAAGATGATGAGCAGGATGATGGGAATGAGCATATCCCACATATTCGCGCGGGAGGAGCCCTCCTCCTGCTCCTCGCTCAGCGCGCCGAGGTCGCCGGTCTGGGCAGCCTTGAGCTCTGCCGCGGCCATGGGACCGTAGTCCACACCGAGAACGACCATGGTGATGACAAACACGATGGTGAGCAGAGAGTAGAAGTTATAGGGAATGGCCTCGATGAAAAGCTGAATGCCGGACACGCCGGTGTCGAGCTTCGCGGCGACGCCAGAGACGGCGGCCGCCCACGAGGAGATCGGCGCGATCATGCAGATCGGCGCGGCGGTGGCGTCAATGAGGTAGGCGAGCTTCACGCGGGAGATCTTCTGGCTGTCGGTCACGGGCGTCATGACGGAACCGACGGTGAGGCAGTTGAAGTAGTCGTCGATGAAGATCAGCACGCCGAGGGCGAAGGTCGCGAGCAGCGCGCCGGCCTTGGAATGAATGTGGCTCGCGGCCCAGCGGCCGAACGCGGCGGAGCCGCCGGTGGCGTTGACGAGCGCGACCATCACGCCGAGGATCACGAGGAAGAGGAAGATGCCGGCGTTGTCGGCGATGGCGGCGGTCAGACCGTCGTTGATGATGGTGTCGAGCGCGCCGATGGGGCTGAAGTCGGTGGCGAGCAGGGCGCCGACGACGATGCCGATGAAGAGGGAGGAGTAGGTCTCCTTCGTCAGCAGGGCAAGGCCGATGGCGACGATTGGGGGAACGAGGGACCAGAAGGTGTTGACAAACATGAGGGATTCTCCTTTCGTGCGTCTGCACAAAAAATTTAAGCCATGATGCTTCCATCATGACTTAAACACAACACCCTTTGCAAATACGCTTTCGGTCGTATTCCGATCATGACAGCTCTCCGCCTTTCGGCGACAGTCCGACGGATGTTATCCCCCGGCCCGGTGAACGCACGCACAGGAATCCGTGTGTCCCCTCGGCGGCCGCCCCTTTCGCTCTCCGGTTCCTGCCGGTCATGCAGAGCTACTGATGTTGGCCGCGCCTCTATCAAGACTTATTAAAAACAAGGACAGTATACACCCTCACAGCGTTTTGTCAAGAGAAAATGTAAAATTTTTGTGTCTTTTTTTGGTCATTCCGCGAATTCTGCCGCTTTCGGTGGGGTTCAGCTCTGCGGTCCCATGCAGAAGCCACGCGCAAGACAGCGCCTCAGCATCTGCACGAAGGTCACATGGCCCACGTCCTCGCCTGCGAGGATGGGTAGCTCGGCGACCGTGTTCCCCGCCGCGTCGCGCACCGTGAGCTGCCCGAGCGTGTCGCCTGCGTATACCGGCGCGGCGACGCTTTCCGCCAGCGCGACTTCCTTCGTCAGGCCGTTTGCCAGCGTCTTTTCCACCAGCAGGGTGTTCTCGCTCGTGAGCACCGGCTGCACCGTGCCGCGCACGCCGAGCATCACCGGTACGGGCGGCAGCACCTCGTCGGGCGTGACGGTCACGAGCGACCAGGTCGAAAAGCCGTAGTTGAGCAGGCTCTTGGCATCGGAGAAGCGCTCGTCGCTCGTCTTGCCCTTGAGCACGACCGCGATGAGCTCCATGCCGTTTTTCTCCGCTGTCGCGCTCAGGCAATAGCCCGCCGAGCCGGTCGAGCCGGTCTTGAGACCGGTCGCACCGTCGTAGAAGCGGATGAGCTTGTTTGTATTTACGAGCATGGACTCTCCGCCACGCAGGGAGTCCATCCAAACGGTCGTGAACTGACGGATGTCGGGGTGCCTGAGGATCAGCTCGCGCGACATGAGCGCGATGTCATAGGCGCTTGTGAGATGCCTCTCGGCGGGCAGGCCCGTGCAGTTGACAAAGTGCGTGCCGTTCATGCCGAGCTCCTGCGCCCGCGCGTTCATGCGCTCCACGAAGGCGTCCTCGCTGCCGGCAAGATGCTCGGCGAGCGCCACCGCTGCGTCGTTGCCCGAGACGATGCACACAGCCTTGAGCAGGTCGCGCACCGTCATCTGTTCGTTCTCCTTGAGCCAGATTTGGCTGCCGCCCATGCCAGCCGCGTGCGCCGAGCCCGTCACCACGTCGTCGTAGGAGAGCGCGCCGGAGTCGATGGCCTCCATCACCAGCAGCAGCGTCATGATCTTCGTCACGCTCGCCGGCTCGCGCGGCGTGTGTTCATCCTGCGCGAAGAGCACCGTGCCGGTCTGCTTTTCCATCAGCAGCGCGCTCGGACAGCTCACCGCCGGCCCCACCGCCGCGGCGCTGACGCACAGGGCGAAGGCTGCCAGCAGAGAAAATACCGTTCGTTTCATGGGATGCACTCCTTTTTATGTCCTTTGCCCCATCCTATGCCGCCCGCCGGGGGCATATACGGAAAACTGTGCCGGCAGGCAAATTTCGCCTTGCATTGCGCGGGGAAGTCTGCTATAATAGCCTCACTTTGCAGGGTTAGTACATCGGTAGTGCATCGGCTTCCCAAGCCGAGAAGGCGGGTTCGATTCCCGTACCCTGCTCCAAAACAGAAGCGGCTTGCGATGCAAGCCGCTTCTGTTTTGGAATCCCGGATCGGGAATTGAAATGCTTGGGCGAAGTGAATTCGCCCTCCGTCAAGGTTTTGCCGCGCAAAACGCTTGCGGCGGCGCACTCGCGCCGGCAGACGAAAACGCGCGAAGCGGCTTGCGATGCAAGCCGCTTCTGTTTCACTTGAAATACGCCACCAGCAGGTCGACGCAGGCGCCGTAGCTCTTGACGCCGATGGTGCCGTAGCTTTTGAGAAAGCCGTCGTAGACGGCATTGGAGACTGTGCCCACCGGCCCCTCAAACTGCGCCCAGTAGGCGCCGGAAGCGCGCAGGTCGGCGACCACGCGCTCGTCGAGCGTTCCACGCACGGCGCGCCAGCGCTCCGCGTCGGCGGAATAAAGCGCGTTGGCAAGGTAGATGTAGCCCGATAGCGCGCCTGCGTAGCGGTAGGCGGCGTCGTCGCAGCGCAGCGACGCGAGCACCGCGAGGAAATTGCACTCCTGCTCGCTCGCGATGCCGCGGCGGTGGGAAAGCTCATGCGCGACGGTGGTGGGCAGCGTTGCGGCGGGGAAATCGACGTTTACGTTGCACTCGCCCGTGAACGGGAAGTAGAAGCCGGTGAAGCCCATCGCGCTCATCACGCGGGAAAAGCGCATGGCCTTGGGCGGCACGTCGGTCATTTCGAGGAACGGAAATTCCTCATACAGATTTTCGTAGATCTTCGGCGCGTAGGCGAGAATCTCCGCGCGGTCGCCGGCAAAGGCGCCGTCGGCGGCGCGGGGGACGTCTCCGGCGTATTCGTTCACCAGTGCGGCGAATTGCCGCGTCACGCGCTCGAGGTCGTCGATGGCGACCGGTTCGACATCGATGCCGCTTTTGTCGGTGAAGCTGTCAGCGTAGTAATTCGCACCCCAGAGCAGGCAAAAGAGCACATAGACGGTCAAAACCGCGTTCCCAAGCCCAAGCACGAGCGCGTAGACTGTGCCGCTTCTGTGCCGGCTTCGCACTACGGCGCGCACGCCCAGCACGAGAAAGACGAGAAAGCCCAGCGCCGCGAGGACGTACAGCCCCTCCGCAACGGAGAAGGGGACGCACTCGCACAGCCTGCCGAGCATGCGGCGCAGCGGGTTTGTGAAGCCCTCCGTCAGGGCGTTCATAGCGCCTCGGCTTTGACGCGCGAGCAAAAAGGCCGCAAGGAACGCAAGGTCCGCGAGCAGCCAGAGATGCAGTTTTTTATGGCGAAGAAGCAGCACTTTCATCTTTTCAGTCGGCGGCGGAGAGCAGCTCGCGCGTGTAGGCCTCGCGCGGGTGGTCGAAAAGCTCCTGCACCGTGTTTTCCTCCACGATGCGCCCGTCCTTCATCACCATCACACGGTCGCAGAGCTGATAGACCACGTTGAGGTCGTGTGAGATGAAGAGAAACGAGATGCCCAGCTCGTCGCGCACCGTGCGCATCAGCTCTAAAATCTGGCGCTGAATGGTCACGTCCAGCGCGCTGACCGGTTCGTCGGCGATGATGAGCCGCGGCTTTTGAATGAGCGCCACACCGATGGAGACGCGCTGGCGCTGCCCGCCGGAAAGCTCGTTCGGCCTGCGCGTCAGGCATTCGGCGGGAAGTCCGACCTTTTCGGCGATCTCCGCGACGCGGCGGCGCCGCTCGGCGGCGTCGTACTTGCCGTAGATGCGCAGCGGCTCCTCTAAGCTCCAGCCGACGGTGTAGGCGGGGTTGAGCGAGGAGTAGGGGTCCTGAAAGATCATCTGCGGGCGCTTGGTGTAGTGGATGATCTCGCCCGTGTGGGTCTTGACCAGACCGAGGATATTTTTCACCAGCGTCGTTTTGCCGGTGCCGCTCTCGCCCACGAGCCCCAAAATTTCGCCGCGGCGGAGCGTGAAGCTCACGTCGTGCAGCACGGTATGGTCGTGCCGCCGCCCATGCTCATCGGTGTCGCGGTACCAGCTTGTAAGGCTTTTGACTTCTAAAACAAGGTCGTCCATGGCGTTAACCTCTACGCACGCGGCGCGGGATGGCGTTGATGAGCTCGGCGGTGTAGGGGTGCTGCGGCGCGGTGAAAAGCTGCTCGGGCGCGCCCTCCTCAACGATGTGACCGCGCTGCATCACGGCAACGCGCGAGCAGATGCGACGCACGACCTGCAAATTGTGCGAGATGAGCAGCATCGAGATGCCGCGCTCCCGGTTGAGACGGCGGAGCAGCGCAAGGATCTGTGCCTGCACGGTCACGTCGAGCGCGGTGGTCGGCTCGTCGAGCAGCAGCAAATGCGGATCGGTGACGATGGCTGCAGCGATCATCACGCGCTGGAGCTGACCGCCGGAGCACTCGTGCGGGTACTTGCGGTAAATTTCCTCCGGCGCGGGGAGGTCCACATCACGCAGCGCCTCGAGCGCACGCGCGCGGCGCTGCTCCTTCGTCAGCTGCGTGTGGACAGCCAGCGCCTCCTCGACCTGCGGGCCGATGCGCATGAGCGGGTCCATCGCGGTCATCGGCTCCTGAAAGACCACGCCGAGCTCGCGGCCCTGAATGGCGCGCAGCTCCGCGCGGGGCAGGCGCAGAATATCGCGCCCGTCGAAGCGCACCTCGCCGGAGAGCGTGACCTTTTTGCGCTCGATGAGGCCCGAGAGCGTCATGGCGGTCACGGTCTTGCCGCTGCCGCTCTCGCCCACGAGACCGACGACCTCGCCGTCGCGGATCGTCAGGTCGATGCCCGCCACGGCCTCGCGCGAGGCGCCGTGAAAGCGGACGTGCAGATCATGGATCTCGACCATGGGGGCATCTCCTTTCTGAAAATCAGTTTTCGCCGCGCTGCAGGCCCTCGCCGATCAGGCTCACGCCGAGGATCAGCAGCACGATGACCGCGCCCGTGCCGAGGGCGTACCACGGCGCGGAATCGAGCATACTCTGTGATTCCGAGAGCATATAGCCGAGGCTCGCCTCGTCGGGCGAAACGCCGATGGAGAGGTAGCTCATCGCCGCCTCGGCGAGCACGGCATTGTTGAAGCCGATGGTGATGGCAGAGACGAGCGTGTGCCAGATGTTCGGCAGAATGTGAACAAAGAGGATGCGCGCGGTGGACGCGCCCATCAGCTCCGCCGAATGGACGTAGTTCTGCGTGCGCGCGCGGGCAAACTCGCTGCGCACGATACGCGCGTAGCTTGGGATGAAGACGATGCCGAGCGCAAGCGTCATGTGCTCCCGCCCGCCGCCGAGCAGGCTCACGAGCACGAGCAGAATGAGAATGCTCGGAAACGACGCGAGCGCGTCGTTCAGACGCATGAGCACCTCGTCCACCCAGCCGCCGTACCAGCCGGTCAGCGCGCCGACGAGCGTGCCGGCCACGGTGCCGATGGCGACGGTGCCGAGCGCAATGAGCAGCGTATCGCCCGCGCCGACCATGACGCGGCTCAAGATGTCGCGGCCGAACTTGTCCGTGCCCATCGGGTGCGCGGCGGACGGCGGCAGCAGGCGTGAAAAGTCCATGGCGTTGGGGGAGTAGGGCGTCCAGAAAAGGCCAAGGACAATGAAGCCGACGACCAGCGCCGTGAGCACGAGGCCCACGCGCAGGAAGGTGTTTTTTCTCATGCCGCACCTCCCGCTCCGGAGCCGAGCCGTGGGTCGATGCGTCGCGCGAGCAGATCGGCGGCGAGGTTGCAGAGAATGACCGCGAAGGCCAGCAGCACGACAATGGCGCGCGCGACCGGCTCGTCGCGCCCCTCAATGGAGGTCAGCAGCAGACGCCCGAGACCGGGAACGGCGAACACCTGCTCGATGACGACGCTGCCCGCGAGCAGATCGGCGACCGTCATGGCGAGGAAGGTCAGGACCGGCACGAGCGTGTTTTTCAGCACATGGCGGTAGAGGATGCCGCTGCGCGAGCGTCCGCGGCTCATGGAGGTGCGGACGTAGTCGCGCTGCGCCTCGTCTAAGATCGACGTGCGCAGGAGCTTGACCGTCATGGCGATACGCGGCAGCGCGACCGCGAGCGCGGGGAAGAAGAGATAACCGATGTAATGCCCCACGCCGCCCGCAGGGAACGCGCCCGCGATGAACAGATGCAGCACAAGGCCGAAGAGATAGGTAAAGAGGATGCCGGTGAAAAACGGCGGCACCGCCATCACGACCTGATTGATCACGGTCAGCGCGCGGTCGAGCCGGCCGCCGGCGTATTTGGCCGACAGCACGCCGAGCGGAATGGAGACCGCCACGATGAGCGCGAACGCGAGCGCCGTGAGCGTCAGCGTGGGACCCAGCCGCTGCGCGATGAGCGAGCTCACGCTCTGTCCGTAGCGGTACGAGGTGCCGAGGTCGCCGCGCAGCGCATCCCACAGCCAGCGGCCGTAGCGCACGAGAAGCGGGTCGTTCAGCCCCAGCTCGATGCGCAGGGCCTCAAGCCGCTCGGGAGTCGCCTCCGTACCGAGCAGGCGCGTCGCCGCGTCGCCGGAGAGGAGGGAGAAGGCAACGAAGGTCAAAAACGAGACGATCACCATCGTCAGCAGCATCGTTGCGATTTTTTTCGCTGTATAACGCATGGTGTTCGCCTCGCTTTGTCGGTCAGGGCGTCTGCCCTCGGATTTTCGTCAGGTGTAGGCCACGGTGCTCAGGTCGATGGCGTAGAGCGGGTAGAAGCGGTAGCCGCTGAGACCCTTGCGCACGGCGACGAGGTCCGCGAGGTCCTGAATGTAAACGTTCGCGGCAGTCTCGGCCAAAATTTCCTCGCAGCGGAGGTATTGGGCGGTCGCTTCCTCGTCGGTCGCGGCGCGGATGGCGGCGGCAAAGGCTTCATCGTATTCTGCGTTGGAATAATTCGTGAAATTATTACTCGCCGTAGAGGTAAAGCGCTCGAGCATGGCGCGGGCGGTCAGGGTGCTGGCGTCTACGCCGACGACGGTGGCCTGGTACCGGCGGCCGGAATAGACATTCTCGAGCCAGCTCGCCCACTCGACGGGGTCGATGGTCACGTTCACGCCGATGGCGCGGAGCTGCTCGGCGACGACCTGCGCGGTGTCCATGTGCGGCTGGTAGTTGCTGGGAACGGTGATGGTGAGGTCAAAGCCGTCGGGATAGCCCGCCTCGGCGAGCATCGCCTTGGCCTTTTCCGTGTCATGCGGATAGAGGTTGGCAAGCTCGGGCAGGAAATACTTGCGGAAGTTGGGGTACATGCTGCTGCCGACCGCCGTGCCGTGACCGTCGGCCACAACGTCAAAGACCTGCTCGCGGTCGAGCGCGTAGCACAGCGCCTTGCGTACCGTTTCGTTCGCAAGCGGCTCGTAGGCGTGGTTGAGATACACGGCCTGCACGAGGTTCATGGTACCCTCGAGAATGTCAAAGCTCTCGGTGAGCTGGTTTGCCTGCGTGGCGGTCAAGTGGGCGCAGATGTCCACCGCGCCGCTCTTGAGCGCCATGACGAGCGCCTCGGCATTCTCATAAATTTGATAGGTGACCTTGTCCACCTTCGCGCCCTCACCCCAGTAGTCGGCGAAGCGCTCCAGCACAAGATTCTGCTGCGCGGCGCGGGAGACGTACTTAAACGGGCCGGTACCGACCGGGTCCGCGCCGTCGGCGTGGTTCTCCGGTGTGATGGCCAGCGTCATGTAGGAGAGAAAATCGCTGTCGGCAGCCTTGAGCACAATGGAGACATAGTCGCTGCCGATGTCGATGGCGTCAATGTTATCCAGCGCCTTCCAGCTGCCGGACTGCATGGCCTTGTCGATCGACCATGCGACATCCATTGCCGTGACCTCGCTGCCGTCGTGGAACTTCACACCGGGGCGGAGATGGAACGTATAAGTGAGCTGATCGTCGGAGATCTCCCAGCGTTCGGCGACGGCAGGGATCAGGTTGCCGTCCGCATCGGGCTTGACGAGGCCCTCAAACACGTTGAACAGCACCTCGCGGTTCGCGGCGGTGACGGAGGTGTAGGGGTCAAGGCTGTTTTCCAGGTCCTGCGCGATGCCGACGACGATCTCGTTCGTGTCGCGCCGCGCGTCGGTCGTGTCGGCGTTCCCGCCGCAGGCGGCGAGGGAGAGGAGCAGAGTCAGGGAAAGAAACAGGGTGAGGATGCGATTATTCATGGGATTCTCCTTTTGGTGTTGTGGTCGTGCCCGTCAAAACCCGACGGGGCGCAAAGATCGTGTCGTCCGTCACGCCCTTTTTGCGCAGGGACGATTCACACAGGAAGCTCACGGCGGAGTGGATGCAGGCGAACACCGGCACGCCGAGGAACATACCCAGCACGCCGCCGAAGCCGCCGCCGACAAGGATGGCGACGACGATCCAGAAGCTCGAAATGCCGACGGTCTCGCCCAAAATTTTGGGACCGAGGATGTTGCCGTCGAACTGCTGGAGGGCAATAATGAAAATGATAAAGTAGAGGCACTGGCGGGGGCTCACGAGCAGGATTAAAAACGCGCTGGGGATCGCGCCGAGGAAGGGACCGAAGATGGGGATGATGTTCGTCACGCCCACAAAGACCGCGATGATGGGCGTGTAGGGGAACTTCAAAATCGAGCAGACGATGAAGCACAGAATGCCGATGATGAGCGAGTCGAGCAGCTTGCCGCGCACAAAGCCGGAGAAGATGCGGTCGGCCTCGCGGGTGGCGCGCAGCGCGCGCTCATAGTGCGGCGCGGAGACGAGCGAGTAGAGCAGCTTGCGCGTGTGGAGGCCGAAGGTCTCCTTGCGGGCGAGGATGTAAACGGAAACGACGATGCCCACGAGCAGGTCCTTGGCAAAGACCAGCACGCTCAGCACGCCGCCGGTCACGGCGACGATGGCGACCTGTGCGCCGGGAATGACGGTGTTCTTCACCCAGTCGACCAGCTCGTTGTAGTAATCACGGACCAGCGTGAGCACGCGCTCGGAGATGTAGGGATTGTCCTCCACAAGCTGCGTGACCCAGGTGTAGATGGTGCGGTAATAGCTCTCGAGATTGGAAAAGAGCAGCGATACGCTCGCGACCAGCTCGGGGATCAGGATGCTGAAGAGCAGATACACGAGTCCCAGCGCAAGGAGCCAGGTCACAAGGATGCTCAGGCAGCGCATCAGTCCGGCACGCTTGACGCCGAGCCTGTCGCGGAGGAGACGGTCGAAAAAGTCCACGATGGGCGTGAGCAGGTAGGCCATCGCAAGACCGTAGAGCACGGGCTTGAGGATGCCGAAGAGCTTTTCTATAAAAATAAACAGCACGCCGTCCTGAAAGAAGGTGTCGTAAAACACGAGAATGGCGCAGGCCGCGGCGGTAATGGTCACGCCCCAGCGAAGATAGGTTTTCTGCTTCATGTTTCCTCCCTTGCCCTCGGCCGGCACAGTGCCTGCCCGTATTCAGAATAGATCAAGCTTAGCATACTATGATTATTGCGGAATTGCAATAGCACAATTTCTGTGCTATACTAAAATTAACCGAATCTTCAAACTTTTTTTCGTTCGCAGAAAGGATGAATGCTGTGGAAAAGAAGCTGCTGTTCATCGTCAATCCCCGCGCGGGCAAGACGAAATCGCGCGCACCGCTGTTCGACGCCGTTTCGATCTTCTCCAAGGCGGGCTATCTGGTCCGCGTGGCGGAGACGCGGCGGCACGGCGACGCGACCGAGCTGGCCGAGCGCTTCGGCGGAGAGTTCGATCTCGTCGTCTGCCACGGCGGAGACGGCACGCTCAACGAGACGGTCAACGGCATTATGCGCCTGCCGCGGGAGAATCGTCCGCCGCTGAGCTACCTGCCCGGCGGCAGCACGAACGACTTCGCGGCAAGCCTGTCCATTTCCTCCGATCCCGCGCTCGCGGCGCAGAGCGCCATGCGCCTTCAGCCACGCGACCTGGACGTGGGCGTGTTCAATGAAAAGAACTTCGTTTACGTCGCGTCCTTCGGCGCGTTCACGCGCACGGCCTACACCGTGCCGCAGGACATCAAGAATATGTTCGGCCACTTCGCCTATCTTCTCGAGGGCGTGAAGGACCTTGAAACGCTCTGCCCCTATCCCATGAAGATTACCGCCGACGGCGAGGTGTTCGAGGGCGAGTACCTCTTCGGCGCGGTATGCAACTCGACCTCCATCGCGGGACTGATGAAGCTCTCACCCGACGCGGTGGACCTGTGCGACGGGCAGTTTGAGCTGATGCTCGTGCCCGTGCCGAAAACACCGCTGCAGCTCCAGCGCACCATCCGCGCCATCGTTTACGAGGAATACGAAACGAGCAACGCGCTCATCTTCCGCCATGTCCGCCATGTCACGGCGGAGAGCGACGGCAGCATTCCATGGACGCTCGACGGCGAATACGCCCCCGGTGTGCCGAAAATCGAGATCGGCATTGAGGACAACGGGATACAGATGATGATCTGAGCCTGGGCAGAGACTGAGAAACGCGCGGCGACGCCGCGCGTTTCTCTTTTACTCGCTCGTGAGCTGGTAAACGCCCTCTGTATTGCCGAGCAGATACTGCGCAAATTCCACAGCCTGCGTGTCGGCCCCACCGTAGCGCACACCGTCTCCATCGTAGAGCCGCAGCACCGTCTGTGCCGTCTCGTCCGCACTGAGCTTTTCCAGCGCGGCAAGCAGCGCCGCAGCGAACTCGTCGCCGCCGACGATGGCGTCAGCGGTACTGACGGACACCGTCTCGCCGCCGACCGTGCAGCCGTAAATCTCCATCCAAAGCGCCTCATCCGGAGCCTCGCCGTGCAGCACCACAAAATCCGCAGTGGAGAACACCTCATCCGCGCTGACGTACTCTGTCAGGCGCGGAATGCTGTCCGCCGTCATGCCATTGGCGTTCACGTCCATCATGCTGTCGAGAAACCGCCGGGCCACATCGTCATCCACAGGCACGGCGAACACGGGGTCGCTCCCATTATCCATCCAGAAGCTGCCGAGCAGCGTCTCCCACGCATGCAGCGCGCCGCCGCCCGCCGCGTCCTTTTCAAACGCCGCGCGCAGCGTGCGGTTCTGGTCGGAGACCGGGAAATACAGCCCGACACGCTCCGTGTCGCCGGCGGGTTCCTCCGGCACAGAGACCAGCCGCAGCGTGTCCTCGTGCGCCAGATAGGTCTCCATCGGCATGAAGCCGACCTGCACCGAGCCGCGCGCGAGCGCGTCGGCGGTGGCCTCGTCGCTTGCGCCGAAGGTCACATTGACCCTGCCGACCGTCACGCCCTCGTCGGCGAGCGCGCCGATGAGCAGTGGCGGCAGCTCCTTCTTTAATTGCATCAGCGCGTCTGTGTCACGGTCGCCCGCAACAAATTCCACATTCAGCTCCGCGAGCGTGATGCCCTCCTCCGGCGGTGGCGTCGGCTCGTCGGGCTTGCTCGGGGTGGGCTCCTGCTTTCCGCAGCCGCTGAGCACGGCGAGCAGCGCAAGGGCAAGGAAGAAAGAAAACATACGCTTCATGGTCAGCGCCTCCTCACAGAATAAGCTGGAATGAAATCCTCTGGTGTGGCTATTATAGCATAGGGCGCGGCGGGAAAGTGTGACGATTTCATTACAAATCACTTGATAATCCGCAAAAGCATGGTATGATTGGAAAAACAGTCTTTTCGGGGAGGTGAGCGCGCCGTGACGGCGAGGAAAAACAGGATACGGCTCGTCGGCGCGCTGCTCGCGCTCGTGCTTTCGCTTTCGCTCGTCGGCTGCGCTGTGCGGGAGGGATCGGCGGACGACGGGCGGCTGCGCGTCGTGACGACGCTCTTCCCCTACTACGATTTTGCCCGCGCCGTCGCGGGGGACCGCGCGGACGTGACGCTGCTGCTCGCACCGGGCCGCGAGGCGCACAGCTTTGAGCCGACCCCGCTCGACGCCGTGACCATCTCGCGCGCCGATGTTTTCATCTACAACGGCGGCGAGGGCGAGGTCTGGGCGGACGATATGCTCGACGCCGTGGGCGGGGACATCGGCACGGTGCTGCGCATGATGGACTTTGTCGATGCCCGCGAGGAGGAATTCTCCGAGGGGATGCAGGGCGCGGACAGCCACGACCACGCGCATGACCATGACCATGACCACGACCACGAGCTTCACGACCATGCGGAGCATGACCATGACGACAGCGACGAGGTCGAGTACGACGAGCACATCTGGACGTCGCCGAAAAACGCCATCAGGCTCTGCCGCGCCGTCGCCGACGCGCTCTGCGCGGCGGACGCGGAAAACGCGGATCTCTACCGCGCGAACTGCGAGGACTACTGCGCGCAGCTTGAAGCTCTCGACGCGGACCTCCGCGCCCTGCGCGCGAACGCCGTGCGCGATCTGCTGATCTTTGCCGACCGCTTCCCGTTTTTGTACTTCTGTGAGGAATACGACCTCCATTACCGCGCGGCGTTCCACGGCTGCTCGGGCGATACCGAGCCGAGCCTCGCCACGCTCAAGTACCTCATCGACAAGGTGAACGACGAGCACATTCCGGTCGTCTACACCATCGACCTGAGCAGCCAGAAGGTCGCGGAGGCGGTGAGCGAATGCACCGGCGCGCGCATCGGACGGCTGTGGTCGATGCAGACCGTCTCGCGCACGGACTTCGACGCGGGCGAGACCTATTTGACGCTGATGCAGCGAAATTACGAGGCTTTGAAAGGAGGCTTGCTATGATGGACCGGGATATTCTGCTTGCGTGCCGTGACGCAAGCCTCGGCTACGAGCACCGCGCGCTGCTCGAGCATCTGACGTTTACTGTCCGCGCGGGGGATTACCTCTGCGTGGTGGGCGAGAACGGCAGCGGCAAGTCGACGCTGATGAAAAGCCTGCTCGGGCTGCTTCCTCCGCTCGCCGGCACGATCGACTGCCCCGCGCAGCGCGCGGGCGCCATCGGCTACCTTCCGCAGCAGACGAGCGCGCAGCGCGATTTTCCCGCTACGGTGAGCGAGGTCGTGCTCTCGGGCTTTGCCAACAAGCGCGGGCTGCACTTTTTCTACTCCGTCGCGGAGAAGAGCGCGGCGCTGATGAACATGGGCAAGCTCGGCGTGCTGGAGCTGCAGAACCGCTGCTACCGCGAGCTTTCCGGCGGACAGCAGCAGCGCGTGCTGCTCGCGCGCGCCCTGTGCGCGGCGGACCGCCTGCTCATTTTGGACGAGCCGGTCACGGGTCTCGACCCCGCCGCCACGCAGGATCTCTATAAGACCCTGCGCTACCTCAACGAAAAAGAGAAGATGGCAGTCATCATGGTCACGCACGATATGCGAGGCGCGCTGCGCGAGGCGCACACGATTCTGCACATCGGGCGCGACGGCTGGTTTTTCGGCACGGTGGCGGAGTATCTTGCCTCCCCCGCCGGCAAGCGGTTTGGAGGTGCATTGTGAGTCTGCTGCTGGAAATGTTCACCTATCCCTTTATCCTGCGGGCCTTCGCCGTGGGCATCCTCGTCTCGCTCTGCGCGGCGCTGCTCGGCGTGCCGCTCGTTTTGAAGCGCTATTCCATGATCGGCGACGGCCTTTCCCACGTCAGCTTCGGCGCGCTGGCCGTCGCGGTCGCCTGCGGCTTCGCGCCGCTGGCGTTCTCCGTGCCGGTCGTGGTGGCTTCGGCCTTCCTGCTGCTGCGCATCGCGGAGCATAGCCGCATCGGGGCGGACGCCGCCATCGCGGTGCTCTCGGCCTCGGCGCTCGCCATCGGCATCGTGGTCACGAGTCTCACCACGGGCATGACCACGGATGTGGACAGCTATATGTTCGGCAGCATCCTCGCCATGTCGCGCGGCGACGTGGCGCTCTCGGTGACGCTGGCGGCTGCCGTGCTGGCGCTCTTTATCCTCTTCTATCACCGGCTCTTTGCCGTCACGTTCGACGAGAGCTTTTCCCGCGCGACGGGCGTGAAGGTGGGCACCTACCATTCGCTCCTCGCGCTGCTCACGGCGCTGACGGTCGTGCTCGGAATGCGCATGATGGGCGCCATGCTCATCTCCAGCCTCATTATCTTCCCCGCGCTCTCGGCCATGCGCATTTTCAAGAGCTTCCGCGCGGTGGTCGTGTGCGCGGGCGCGCTGAGCGTGGTGTGCTTCTGCACGGGGCTGATCGCCTCTTACCTCCTCTCCACGCCGGTCGGCGCGAGCGTGGTGCTCTGCAACCTGCTCGTGTTCCTGCTCTGCTGCCTTGCGGGACGGAGATAACAAAAGAAAACAGCGAGACGCGGAGCCCTGCTTGAGGCTCCGCGTCTCGCTTTCATTATGAGAAGCTCGCGTGGAAACGATGTCAGATGACGTGGTACTCTTTAAGGAGCTTTTCGATGTCGGTGCCCTCGATCTTGCCGAGCACCTTCTTGAGCGCCATTTTTTCCACGAGGTTCAGCTCCATGTCGATGGGCTTCTTGCCGTCGCGCAGCTTCACGGTCGCGTCGAGCAGGTCGCGCACGTCGTACACGCTGCCCCAGACCTCGGGTACGCCGCGGTCGATGTTCAGCAGGGTGTAGACGGCCTCCATGCCCGTGCGCATGGAATACTCGGTGGTGAAAATGGTGTCGCGCGGGGTCTCGGCAAACTGGCCGAGGAAGGCGAAGTTCACGGCTCCGTCGGGCACGACCTTCGGACGGTCGCCGTAGGCGCGCGGCATGAAGAAGGCGTCGATATACGGCATCATGACCGGCACGGTGTTGGCGCTGTTCTCCGCCATATCCTCGATCTGCTCGACAGGCACACCGAGGTGGTAGAGCCACTCCATGCAGATCTCCTTGCCGGTGCACTCACGCATGGGCTTCTTGACGAAGTCGCCGGGCTTGTCGGTGAAGAGGGAGTAGACCCACACGAGGCAGTGATCCTTGGGCTGAGAGCGGAACTGCGGCTGGCGGTTGATGGTCCAGCTCATGAGCCAGCTGGAATCCTTCACGGTCACGATGCCGCCGGTGACGACCTTGCCGGAGAACGGGTCGCGCTTGCAGATCTTGGTGATATAGGGGATGATACGCTGGTCGAGCGTTTCGACGGTGGCGCTCATCCAGTTGGTCTGCTCGGGATCGTAGCAGAACTTGTCGGGGTGGCCGAAGGCGGGGTCCTGCGCGGCGATCTTGCGCCACATATCCCAGCCGCCGCCCTCCTTGATCTCGGTGTTGTAGGGCGCGGGGGTGTTCTGGCTGCCCATCGAGGAATTTTCCACACAGCCGCCGTTGGTGATGAACACAAGGTCGTTCTCGGTGAGGTCGATGGCGCTCGCCGTGCCGTTTTCAAGAATGTCGATGCGCTTGGCGACCTTGCGGTCGCTCTTGCAGTCGAACTCCACGTTCGTCACCTGCACGCCGAAGTGGAACTGCACGCCGAAGCCCTCGAGGTACTTGACCATCGGCAGGATCATGGACTCATACTGGTTGTACTTCGTGAAGCGCAGCGCCGTGAAGTCGGGCAGTCCGCCGATGTGGTGGATATAGCGCTGGATATAGAGCTTCATCTCCAGCGCGCTGTGCCAGTTCTCAAAGGCGAACATCGTGCGCCAGTAGAGCCAGAAGTTGGAATTGAACACCTCGTCGTTGAAGAAGTCGGTGATGCGCTTGTCCTGCAGGTCCTCGTTGGGGGTGAAGAAGAGCTTCATAATCTCCATCGCGCCCTTGTCGGAGATGTCGAACTTGCCGTCGGTGTGCGCGTCCTGCCCGCGCTTCTCGGTCGCGCGGCAGAGAGAGTAGTTGGGGTCGGCCTTGTTGAGCCAGTAGTATTCATCGAGCACGCTCACGCCCTCGGTCTCGATGGAGGGGATGGAGTGGAACAGGTCCCACATGACCTCGAAATGGTTGTCCATCTCGCGGCCGCCGCGCATGACGTAGCCGATGTTCTCAAATTTCCAGCCGTCGCAGGCGCCGCCTGCGGTGGGGCCTTTCTCAAGGATATGCACGCGCTCGCCCTTCATCTGTCCGTCGCGGACGAGATAGCACGCGGCGGTCAGGGCCGCCAGGCCGCTGCCGACGATGTAGGCGGATTTGTTGTCCACGCCCTCGGGCTTTTTGGGGCGGGCAAAGGCTTCATAGTTGCCGCTGGAATAATACATGGATCATTTCTCCTTTCGATCTTTCTGCTTCGGCCGCCGGCTCACGAAACACGTTCGACCCCGGGAGCCGGGCGACGGTAGGTTTTCCTTTTGATGGGGAAAGCATACCGCGCTTTTGAAAAAAGAACAATCAGCAGAAAACGCCCCGTGATAAAAAACTTATCACGGGGCGCGGAACTGTATAAAATTTTATCATTCTGCCTGGTTTGATAAAACCGGCTTGTCCGTCCGCAGCCGCCCGAGCGCGGCGGAAACGCTGCCGTGGATGACCTGCTCGAGCCGCTCCACGATGAGCGCGGGGTCGCCCTTCATGTCGCTTTTGATCCAGTCAAGCATGAGACCGACGAACATATATTTGTAGAGCGTGGCAATAAAGGCCTTGTCCTCCTGCCGCACGCTCATGCCCTGCGCCTGTTCCTCGACCACGCCCTCGAGCAGATCGTAGGTGATGCGATAGAGGTAGTTTTCCACCTGCTCGCGGCTGACGGAGCGGTAGACATTGAGGATAAAGGGCTTGTTGTCCTGCACGGCCTCAAAGATCTGCAGCAGTCCCTGCTGCCACGTTTCGTAGGTTTTTTTGCCCGCGAGGGCGCGGCTCGCGTCCTCCTCGCAGCACCACTCAACAAGGTCGTAAATGTCCTTGAAGTGGTAATAAAAGGTCATGCGGTTGATGCCGCAGTCCTCGGCGATGTCGTTGATGGTGATCTTGTTGAGCGGCTTTTGCAGCAGCAGATGCTTCAGCGACGCCTCCAGCGCCCGCTTCGTGACCTGCGACATGGCGTGACCTCCTTTTCCGCAGCTGCGTTTATTGTACCCGAGCGGCGGGGAAAATGCAAGGGACGCACCGCGCGATTTTTTTCGCGGGGGCTTTTCAAACCGTCCGCGCCGTGCTATACTGCCCGTAAGGAACGCTGCGAAACGGAGGAGAACGGTATGGAGGCAAAGGAGCTGCTGCGCGTGCTGCACACAGCGGAGCGACTGAAGGACGAGACAAGGCATTGCTACACCTCCGGCGGACGGCGCGAGAGCGTGGCCGAGCACAGCTGGCGGCTGGCGCTGACGGCGCTTTTCCTGCGCGACGAGTTTCCCACGCTGGACATGGACAGGGTGATCCGGATGTGCCTGATCCACGACCTCGGCGAGTGCTTTACCGGCGATATCCCGAGCTTTCTCAAGTCCGGCGGCGACGAGGAGCGCGAGCGCTCGGCGCTGGAGACCTGGGTCGCGTCGCTTCCCGCGCCGTACAGCGTGGAGCTGAAGACGCTCTACGCCGAGATGGACGCGCTGGAGACGGACGAGGCCAGGCTCTACAAGGCTCTCGACAAGCTCGAGGCGGTCATCCAGCACAACGAGTCCGATATTGCAACGTGGCTGCCGCGCGAGTATGAACTGAATCTGACCTACGCCGACGAAAACGTGGCGTTTTCCGACTATCTCAAGCGGCTGCGCGAGGAGGTCCGTCGGGAGACGAGGGACAAGATCGCGGCGGCGGAACACAACAGACAATGAAAGAGGTGCTTTTACATGGCAGGAACGGTACATGAAGTGGAAAACCACGCGCTGCTCGCCGAGGTCGAGCGCGAGGCGGCAAATGCCGCGCAGGAGCTGGTCGAGGCGGCGCGCCTGCACCGCGGGCAGATCGTGGTGATCGGCTGCTCGACGAGCGAGGTCGTCGGCCATCAGGTCGGCAGCTGGTCTACGCCGGAGGCGGCGCAGGCCATCTTCCGCGGGCTGCAGAGCGTATTCGCGCCGAGGGGGGTCTATCTCGCGGCGCAGTGCTGCGAGCATTTGAACCGCGCGCTCATCGTGGAGCACGATGCGGTGCCGAACGCGGAGATCGTCAACGTTCTGCCGCAGCCGAAGGCGGGCAGCTCGTTTGCGACCGCTGCCTATGAGAGCTTCCGTCACCCCGTCGCGCTCGAGGAGATCCGCGCCGACGCGGGACTGGACATCGGCGGCACGCTCATCGGGATGCACCTCAAGAAGGTCGCCGTTCCCGTGCGGCTCAAGCAGGATCATATCGGGCAGGCCATCGTGCTGGCGGCGCGTGTGCGCCCCAAATTCATCGGTGGCGAGCGCGCCATCTACAACGAGGAGCTCAAGAACGGCTATCCCGATTTCGACGCAGAGTAACAGAAAAGCACCGCTTTCGCGGTGCTTTTTTGCTGTTCTTTTTACTTCTTGCGGCAGGTCAGCTCGCCGTTTTCCGCGTCGAGCACGAGCGTGCTGCCGGCGGGCAGGTCGCCGCGCAGGATCTCTTTCGCGATCAGCGTCTCCGCCGCGCTCTGGAGGTAGCGCTTGAGCGGGCGTGCGCCGTAGATCGGATCGAAGCCGCGCTCGATGATGAGGCTCTTCGCCGCGTCGGTGACGTCGAGCTTGAGCGTCTTGTCCGCCATGCGCTTGCGCAGACCCTGCATCAGAATTTCAATGATGCCGTTCAGATTTTCCTTCGTCAGCGGCTTGAACATGATGATCTCATCCAGCCGGTTGAGGAACTCCGGACGGAACGCGCGGCGCAGCTCGCCCATGACGGCATTGCGCGCGCTCTCGGCGATGCTGCCGTCCGGTTGGATGCCGTCAAGCAGCTCGGCCGAGCCGAGGTTCGAGGTCAGGATGATGATGGTGTTCTTGAAGTCCACCGTGCGGCCCTGCGAATCGGTGATGCGTCCGTCGTCGAGGATCTGCAGCAGGATGTTGAAGACATCCGGGTGCGCCTTTTCGACCTCGTCAAACAGCACGACGCTGTACGGCTTGCGGCGCACGGCCTCGGTCAGCTGACCGCCCTCGTCGTAGCCGACGTATCCCGGGGGCGCGCCGATGAGACGCGAGACGGAGAACTTCTCCATATATTCGGTCATGTCGATGCGAACGAGATTGTGCTCGTCGTCGAACAGGCAGTCCGCGAGGGACTTCGCCAGCTCCGTCTTGCCCACGCCCGTGGGGCCGAGGAAGAGGAAGCTGCCGATGGGGCGGTTCGGGTCGGCGATGCCCGCGCGCGAGCGCTGGATGGCCTCGGTCACGAGGCGGACGGCCTCGTCCTGCCCGACCACGCGCTTATGGATGATCTCGTCGAGGCGCAGCAGCTTTTCGCGCTCGCCCTCCATCAGACGGCTGACGGGGATGCCCGTCCACTTGCCGACGATGTCGGCGATCTCGTTCTCGGTCACGGTGTCATGCACCATGGAGTTGTCGCTATTGTGCTTCTCGGCCGCAGCCTCGGCGTCCTTGAGCTGCTTTTCAAGCGCGGGCAGATCGGAATACTTGAGCTTCGCGGCTTTCTCGTACTCGAGATTTGCCTGTGCCCGCTCGATGTCGCCGTGCATCTGCTCGATCTCGCTCTTGAGCTTCTTGACGCTCTCCACACCGTTCTTCTCCGCCTCCCAGCGGGACTTCATGGCGTTGAACTGCTCCTTCTCGTCGGCAAGCTCCTTCTTCAATTCCTCCAGACGGTCGCGGGAGAGCTGGTCGTCCTCCTTCTTGAGGGCCATTTCCTCGATCTCCTGCTGCATGATCTTGCGGCGCAGATCGTCCAGCTCAGCGGGCATGGAGTCGATCTCCGTGCGGATCATCGCGCAGGCCTCATCCACGAGGTCGATGGCCTTGTCGGGCAGGAAACGGTCGGTGATATAACGCGCGGACAGCGTCGCGGCGGCGACGAGCGCGTTGTCGTGGATGCGCACGCCGTGGTAAATTTCATAACGCTCCTTGAGTCCGCGCAGGATGGAGATGGTGTCCTCCACCGTCGGCTCGTCGACCTGTACAGGCTGGAAGCGGCGCTCGAGCGCGGCGTCCTTTTCGATGTACTGGCGGTACTCGTCAAGCGTGGTCGCGCCGATGCAGTGCAGCTCGCCGCGGGCGAGCAGAGGCTTCAAAAGATTGCCTGCGTCCATGCTGCCCTCGGTCTTGCCCGCGCCGACGATGGTGTGCAGCTCGTCGATGAAGAGGATGATCTTCCCCTCGGACTTCTTGACCTCGTTCAGAACGGCCTTCAGACGTTCCTCGAACTCGCCGCGATACTTCGCGCCCGCGATGAGCGCGCCCATGTCGAGCGAGAAGATGGTGCGGTCCTTCAGCCCCTCGGGTACGTCGCCGCGCACGATACGCTGGGCAAGGCCCTCGGCGATGGCGGTCTTGCCGACGCCCGGCTCGCCGATGAGCACAGGGTTGTTCTTGGTTTTACGCGACAGGATGCGAATGACGTTGCGGATCTCCGCGTCGCGGCCGATGACGGGGTCAAGCTCCTTGCTGCGGGCGCGTTCGACAAGGTCGGTACCGTATTTCTTGAGCGCGTCGTAGGTCTCCTCGGGATTGTCCGAGGTCACGGGAGCGGTTTTGACCTTGCTCAGCTCGTCGGTAAAGCGGCTGCGCGTGATGCCGTGGCTCTGGAGCAGCTGCTTGACGTCGCTCGTTCCCTCGGAGAAGATAGCGAGCATCAGGTGCTCGACGGAGATATAATCGTCGTGCAGCTTCTCGGCGGTCTTTTCGGCGAGATTCAGAATTTTGCCGGTCTCCGGTGAGGCGTACACCTCGCCGCTGCCGCCGGAGACCTTCGGCAGACGCCGGATCAGCGTGTCCAGCTCGGAGAGCAGGCCGTCGCAGTCCACGCCCATCTTGCCGAAGAGCGACGCGATGAGTCCGCCGTCCTGATCGACAAGGGCATAGAGCAGATGCTCGGGGGTCAGATACTGGTTGCCGTTTTCCTGCGCCATGCTCTGCGCGGTCTTGACGGCGTCCAGCGTTTTCTGGGTATATTTTTCAGCGTTCATATAAATTCACCTCTATTGACAAAACTGCGAATCGCTTAAATCAGAAGCCCGCGGCCCCGCAGGTCGCCGCGGTAGGCCAGCTCCACGTCCTTGGCGCTCAGATCGCCGCTCAGATAGCCCTTGAGCAGGCGGTCGAAGAGCTGCACATAGGCGCTGATGGCACCGGCGATGTCCTCCGCCGAGCGGGCGTGTCCGCGCGGCATGGCGAGCGGACGGACGAAGCGCCCGTCGTAGAGCGAACAGGCGATCGTGCCGCCGAGCGCCGGCGCGAGACAGACATTCTCGATACGCGCCCACAGACGGAAGAAGTCCGTCAGCGCGGCGATCAGCTCCGCGGACTGCGTGCGGAACACGACGTTGAGCGTGCCCAGCGTATCCTCGCCGCCGCCGAGATCGACCTCATACTTGACCGTCGGACGGTACTTGTAGGCAAGGCTCGATTTGAGCGACATGGACTGCGAGTTCGGCGCGAAAAACGGCACCAGCTCGTGCGAGGGGGAAACGAGCGCCTCGATGGCCTCGAAAATATCGTTGATGCGCCGCTCCGGCGTGGGGACAGAGACGTACTCGGACAGGATGCGGTTCACCAGCGCCGAGCGGTTCGTGCCCAGCCGGTGCGCCAGCGCGTCGACCTCCCGCACCACCTCGTCCGAGAGCGTCAGGCTGTATAGATTCTTTTTCATCATGCACCTCCTTACCGGGGTTTTCCTTGCTGTACCGTATCATAGCACAGCGAAAACTTTTGTCAATAGATTTATATAAATATTTTAGCGAATTATAGAAATGTTTACACGGAGTTCATTTTCTGCCTTCATAAAAGAGAATTCAAGATATTCAACGCCACGTCAAGATGGGCAAGGTCAATGCCGGGGTAGTTGACCACCAGCGTGTGCTGCGGCGCGGAGCCGGGACGCAGGGCAAAATCCGAGAGGAAGGAGAGCCGCACGCCGCGCCCCTCGGCGTCGGCACGCAGCACATGGTCGGTGCATTTCGTGTCGATCGTCAGAAGGAAGTGCAGCCCCGCGTCCTCACCGGACACCCGGCAGTGCTCGCCGAGCGGGCTTTGCAGAATGGTGTCGATGACCGCGTCGCGCTGCGCGCGGTAGGACTTGCGCATCCGGTTGATGTGCGCTTCAAAATACCCCTCGTCCAAAAAACGCGCGAGCGTATACTGCTCCATCGCCGGCACGGTGGAGGAGTAGAAGCCGAGCTGCGCGCGGTAGCGCTCGGTCAGGCTCTTGGGCAGCACCATATAGCTGATGCGCAGCGAGGGCGCGAGCGTGCGCGAGAAGGTGTTGACATAGATCACGCGCCCCGCGCGGTCGATGCTCTGCAGCGTGGGGATGGGGCGCAGCGTGAAGCGGAACTCGCTGTCGTAATCGTCCTCGATGATATAGCGGCCCTCCCGCGCCTCCGCCCAGCGCAGCAGGCTCTGGCGGCGGCCGATGGGCGTCACCGCGCCGGTGGGAAATTGGTGGTTCGGCGAGGTGTGCAGGATCTGTGCGTCGCTCATTTCCAGAGATCTCAGGCTCACGCCGCCCTCATCCACAAGCACGGGCGCAGTCCTTGCGCCGCCGAGCGCGTAGATGCGCGCGGCCTTGGAGTAGCCGGGGTCCTCCACGCCGTAGACGGCCTCGCGCCCGAGCAGCTGGACGATGAGGTTATAGAGGTACTCCGTGCCCGCGCCGACGACGATCTGCTCCGGCGCGGCGGAGATGCCGCGGAAGCGGTAGAGATGCTGCGCGATGGCCCTGCGCAGCGCGTCCGCGCCGTTCGGCGGCGTGGCGCGCAGCAGCGCCTCGCCCTCCTCGCTCAGCACGCGGCGCATAAGCTTTGCCCACACGGAAAAGGGAAAGTCCTCCGTCCCGCTGCCGCCGGAGCTGAGATCGAGCAGCCACGAGCGCTGCGGCTGCGGCGCGCTCCGGGCCGGGGCGCGCCCGGGCGCGGCGGGGTGCCGCTCCACGTCGGCGACGTAGTAGCCGCGCTTCTCGCGCGTGTAGAGATAGCCCTCCGCCTCGAGCTGGGCATAGGCGTTCTGCACCGTGATGACCGCCGTTTGCAGATGGCTTGCAAGCGAGCGCTTGCTCGGCAGCTTTTCGCCCGCCGTCAGGCGGCCCGCGAGAATGTCCTCACGGATGCAGCGGTAAAGATAATCGTAGCGCGCGAGCTTGCCGCGCCGGTCAAGATCGTAGGTGAGCATGGGCGTCTCCAATCTGGTTCTATGAAAATATATTGATTTGATGCTTTTATTAAGTCCAATTCTGATTAAAATACAGACCAAGCAGAAATGCAAGACTTTTTTGGAGATGATTTTCATGACGGATATGAAATTGCGTAAGCTGGTCCTCGCGGCGCTGTTCGCCGCCCTCTGCACCGTGATGACGATGGTCATCCAGGTGCCCTCGCCCATGCAGGGCTACGTCAACCTCGGCGACTGCGCCGTGCTGCTCTCGGCGTGGGTGCTGGGGCCGTGGTACGGCGGCGCGGCGGCGGGCCTCGGCTCGATGCTCGCCGACCTGCTGAGCTATCCGCACTATGCCCCCGGCACGCTCGTCATCAAGTTCACGATGGCGGTCGCCGCGGCGTATATTTTTGAGGCCATGCGGGAGCGCAGCGGCAAGCTGGCGGCGCAGCTCATCGGCGGCGCGGCGGCGGAGATCATCATGGTCCTCGGCTACTTCGGCTATGCGAGCCTGTGGCTCGGCAAGGGTCTGGCCGCGGCGGCGTCCATTCCCGGCAACCTTGTGCAGGGCGTGTTCGGCATTGCCGCCGGCGTCGCGGTCTACGCAGTGCTCGACCGCAGCCACGTTCTCGCCCGCGCCTGATTTTGGATTGCATTGCGGCCTTGTTCATGGTATCCTGTTGAGGAAACATAAATCCCCTTGCAGGAGGTCCGCCATGAAGATCAAGGTCGTGGATATGCCCTACGAGCAGGCGCTCGCGCAGCCGAGAGAAAAGCACACGCTGCCGCGCCGTCCGTCCATGCTGTTCCGCGCGCTCCTGCGCGCGCTGTCCGCGCCTGACCTGCGCGCGACGCATTTTCGCTGTGACCGCGTGGGCATGGAGCGGCTCGGCCCTGACGAGCCCTGTCTCGTTCTGATGAATCACTCCTGCTTTTTGGACCTGAAGATCGCTGCGGCGGTGCTCTATCCGCGCCCCTTCAACATCGTCTGCACGTCGGACGGCTTTGTGGGCAAGGCGGGACTGATGCGCGCGCTCGGCTGCATTCCCACGCGGAAGTTTCAGCCGGACACCGCGCTCGTGCGCGATATGCTCTACGCAGTGAAGAAGCTCAAAAGCTCCATCCTCCTCTATCCCGAGGCGAGCTACAGCTTCGACGGCACGGCCACGCCGCTGCCAGACAGTCTCGGCAAGTGCGTCAAGGCGCTCGGTGTGCCGGTCGTGCTGCTGCGTACCTGCGGCGCGTTCGCGCGCGACCCGCTCTACAACGGACTGCAGAACCGCAGGGTCAATGTCTCCGCGGAACTGCGCTATCTGCTCTCGCCCGAGGAGGCCGCGGAAAAGAGCGCGGACGAGATCAACGCGCTGCTCGCGGGTGAGTTTTCCTTTGACAACTTCCGCTGGCAGCAGGAAAACAGCGTCGTCGTGAACGAGCCGTTCCGCGCCGACGGTCTCAACCGCGTGCTCTACAAATGCCCGCACTGCGGCACCGAGGGCGAAACGGAGGGCCGCGGCACGGAGCTTATCTGCCGCGACTGCGGCGTGCGCTACCGCCTGACGGAGCTGGGCGCGCTCGAATGTGAGAACGCTGAGGCGAAATTCACCCATGTTCCCGACTGGTATGCGTGGGAACGCGCGTGTGTGCGCGAGGAGCTGGAGCAGGGCAGCTATCTGCTCGACGCTCCGGTGAGCATCTGCGTGATGGTCAACTTCCGGCAGATCTGCCGCGTCGGCGAGGGCCGCCTGCGCCACGATACGAACGGCTTCCGCCTCACGGGCTGCGGCGGAAAATTGGACTTCACGCAGAAGCCCGAGACCAGCTACAGTCTCTACGCTGACTACTTCTGGTATGAGCTGGGCGACATGATCTGCATCGGCGACCGCGACGTGCTCTACTACTGCTTCCCGCAGGGGAATGGCGATGTGGTCGCCAAGACGCGGCTCGCCGCCGAGGAGCTCTACAAGCTCAAACGCGCCGAAAGGGCCGCGAAAAACGGCTGATGCAACCGTCCGTTGCGCAAATCCCGAGAGCTTTTCTTGCCTGCCACCGCAGAATGCGCTACGATGAGGACAGAAAACAGAAAGGAGAGCGGCGATGAGCTTTCAGGAAAATCTGATCCGTGCGCGCAAGGCGCGCGGTATGACGCAGGAGGAGCTGGCGGCAAGGCTGAGCATCTCGCGGCAGGCGGTGAGCAAGTGGGAAACGGGAGTTTCCCATAGTTAAAGATACCACACCAAATATAACGAATCCACGCTTATATGATACTGCATGAAAAAAGGTACTTGATAAAAGCAATGAAGCGCAATATCAAGTACCTTTTTGATTTGTTTTTTACATGGTTATTGACTGAATTACTCTTATTCCGAAGTCCTCAATCGTTCCACCACAGTTCCTTTGTTAAAGAAGTGGAGAACGATCAGCGGAATGACCGCAGCCAGCAACAGATAAAGCACGCCGATGACCAAAGCTGGAACCAATGTAATGTGCAGAGTAAAGAACCACATAGATGGCGAGTTCAAGACATTTTTCAGCACCGTCACAGCAAGCAGCAGCGCAACCACTCCACCAATGATGTCTGCACCAGCGGCATAGTAAACGCCTTCATAAACCATCAGCCTTTGAAGCTGGCGATTTGTCATACCGATACTCTGCATAGTCGCAAACTCATGGCGACGGGTAATAATATTGGTGATGATCATATTTGTAAAGTTAATCAATCCTGCCAATGCCATGATACAGCCAATCAGACTACCTACAACCCAAACCATACTTGCAACAGAATTTAATTGTTCTTTCAGTAATTTTGTTGAGGTATAGGTAACAGAGGGGTTCTTTTCAACATAACTGCTCAGAAAGTCCTCCATTTGCGGATGCAGAGAAGCATCCATATTAAATCCATAGTTCAACAGGGTCGGGGTCGTGTAAATCTGTTTGAATACGGTGTCTGGTAAATACACAAAAGGCGCATCGCCGCCAATATGCATCGTAGCCGTAGTTGTTGTCGGCGTTTCGTCCTCAGTCCCAACGGTGCAGGCTTTTGCCAGAATTGTGCAGGTTTTGACTAACTCACCATCCCTGTAAAAAGAAATGCTATCACCGATCTGCAACTGCTCTGACAGGGATGTTGTTTTCGGGCCACCACTCAGTCGGTCTAATCGGTTTCCGATAATGACATATTCTCCGGTTAGCATTTTCTGTTTCAGTACATTAGGATCTGTTTCACCATCATAAATCATCATGTCAGACCAAAAATGTTCGGAAGCGCCATAGACATTTCCAAAGAAAAGATTTTCTGCATCCGGGGCAGTATTCAGCGCATAATTCCCGAAAGACTTGCTAATCCCATTTTCATATTCAAAAGTATTTGTGCAAGTAAGTCCCTCAAAGCCGTAATCCACAAGCACGTTACCGTCATCTACGGTGTTACGGTAAAGATACCGTTCTTCTTCCAGACCGTTCTGCTCACGGATCATATCTACTACTTGCTGTGGAAGTGCATCTTCGTGATGTCTAAAGCCCTCCTGAACATTGACTGCAATCGAATTGTAGACGGTAAAATCTGTTTTTGTTGTGCGGGTAATCCACTTTTCTTCATCCATACTCTGTGTCACGATGATAATAGAGTTGAACAGAACGATACACAAAAGCATAGAAACAACAATGAATACACAACGGCGTCTGTTACGTCCTAAGTTAGAAAATGCCATGTGAGAGAGCTTTGCTCCACTGATTCGTGTAACCGTTTTCTTTTTATAATCATCCTGCTCCGTATAACGAATTGCCTCCATGGGAGATACTTTTGATGCCTTTTTGGCCGGTTTGCGGGTACTGATAAACACTGTCAAAATCGTAAACAATGCGGCTATAACAAATAGCATAGGAGATGCCGATGCCTGCAAACTTGCCGTAGAATACTCATAACTGAAAATTCGCATTACTACCGGAAGCAACGCCCTGCCTGCAAAGAACCCGGCAATTAAACCGATCGGCAGACCGATTAGGGTCAGCCATACCGCCTGCCGATTGACGATGCTTTTAATTTGCCGTGTAGAAGTACCAATCATCCTCAATAAGCCATATTGCCGAACATCCTGCATAACGGAAATATCAAAAATATTATAAATCAGCAGATAGCCACACAATACAAACATCAAAACAAATACTACGGCAAATAAGATGGACTCCGAAGAAATCATGGCTTTTCCCATCTGGTTTTCAACAGAGAGGATAAAGTTATCGGCAGACATATCCTCTGGATTGCCGCCGATGGAGTAGACAAAGCTATCCATCTGCTCCTGAATGTTCGTCTTGTCTTTCAGCACAACTTCAGAAAAAGTAACCCCTGAGATTTCTCCATCCACTGCGTGGGTATTTTTCACCACATCCGGATTATCTTTTACAAACTGCTCTGAGAGAATCGCCACGCTGACCGTATCGTTGCTTGCTTCCCACCAACCGGAAAGCACCATATCATAATGATAGGTTTTTCCCCGCAGTTCAAATTCCAGAGGAACTTCTGCTCCGATCTCCGGTTCCACACCAAGGGCCTTCAAAGCCAGTTCGGTAGTAGCAATTTCATTCGCCTTTTCCGGCGCTGAACCATGCGTTGGCACGCAGAATGTAAGTTCCTGCTGTATGCTGTCAGCATAGTTTAATTCAACAGAATGACCCACGGCGTTGCTTGCATATCCAATCGTCCGCCGATGACCTGCCTGCTCCACAAAATCACTGTTTTTCAGTTGCTCAAATTGCTCCTCTGTCATATAGCCGAAGGTTCCATCTCCCTTGCTGCCTTTCTGCATCTGCATAGAGAGCTGCATGGAGGATACCATGTTAAATGCCAGTGAAGTGATGGATGTAAACAAAAATGCTGTCAGAACGATCGCAAGAATCGCCGCCAGATTACGAACCTTATTCTTCTTGAAATATTGTTTAGACAGCCGCTTGATGGTTTTTGTATTATTATTGCCAAATAGAATGTCATTCATAGTCCCGCCCCCTTTACTGCACGATCTTGCCATCCTCAATCCGAATGATACGGTCGGCAAGCTGGGCAATCTCATTATTATGAGTAATCATCACGAGGGTTTGGTGGAATTTCTGACTTGTGGTTTTCAAAAGCCCCAGCACATCAGCGCTGGTCTTGCTGTCCAGGTTGCCGGTGGGTTCATCAGCCAAAACAATAGCGGGTTTTGACACCAAGGCGCGGGCAATGGCTACGCGCTGCTGCTGACCGCCGGAGAGGTTATTGGGCATATTGTTCAGCTTATCCTCCAGCCCCAGCATCTGAACAACTTCTTTCATAAACTTCTTGTCTACCTTGTTTCCGTCCAGCTCCACAGGCAGCACGATGTTTTCATAGACATTTAGCACCGGAACCAGATTGTAGTTCTGGAAGATGAAGCCGATCTTTCTCCTACGGAAGATAGTAAGCTGCTCATCTTTTAATGTGGAGAGTTCACGCCCATCCACAATAACCTTGCCGGAGGTAGGCACATCCAGCCCGCCAATCATATTCAGTAGTGTAGATTTACCGCTGCCGGAGGTTCCTACGATAGCAACAAATTCGCCCTTTTCAATGGAGAGGGTCACACCATCCAAGGCTCTGGTAATGTTCGGCTTTGCACCATAATATTTTTTCAGTTCAGTCGTTTGCAAAATGCTCATAAAGAACACCATCCTTTCTTTTTGATAAATCCATTATAACGACCAAACCTCACAGAAATGTCACAGCCAGCATAATAAATTGCCCTGAAATGTCACAATCCTGTGACATTTCAAAAAAACAGGTTATTCATGGGGAAGAAAAACGGAGAATGTTGAACCTGTTCCTACTTGAGAAGTTACTTGTATATAACCGTTCTGTAAGCTAATAATTTCCCTTGCAAGATACAACCCAATGCCGATTCCCTCTATATCGTGGACATCTTCTTCCCGATAAAAGCGCCTAAAAATTGCTCCTTGCTGGTTTTCGGGAATACCTTTGCCGGTATCGGTAATGCTGACTTTCAGGTGCATTTCCCAGCTTTCAACGCAAACACGAATAGAACCGTACTCCGGCGTGTACTTAACTGCATTATCCAATATGTTAAATAAGGCTTCTGCTGTCCATTTGCGGTCATGGGAAACAACCAATGTTTCCGGGCAGTTTACTTCAACTTGTATGTGCTTTCTTTCAGCGTTCAGAAAAATACCGCCCAGCGCCATAGCAAGAGTATCATAGATAGGCTGCTGTTTCTTTTCAAGTGAGATAACGCCAGTTTCAAGTCGGGAAGTTTTTATCATAGCCTGCATTAAGAAATCCAGTTTATCAAGCTGTGTGCCACTGGCAAGTAGAAATTCCCGCTGTTTATCCGGTGGCACTTCTTGTTCTAATAAGGTGGCATTTATCATTTTTAAGTTTGCTATCGGTGTCTTTACCTGATGAGAAATATCGGAAATTAACTCCTGTAAGTCAGCTCGTTCACTGGCAACGCTGTTTTTGCTTTCCTGCATAACCTCATAAAGACGCACCAGCCGATGATTGATTTTATAAAATAGGTTTTCTTCTTCGGCAACCTGTGATACATCTATTTTTCCATTCATCATTTCGTCTAAGGTGCAGCAAAGCATTTCAGAAAACAAAGTCAGCTTTCGCCGTATCAGTATCACAAAAGCAGTAACACAAAGTAGAAAAAGCAGACCAAAAGCCATGCTACAAAATACCACAGACATTTCTTTGGTCAGGATATATAGAACCGAAAACATGACCACTGATAAAAGTAAAATGGTAGTTGCCAGTATTATGCAGACTTTATTTAAGGAGAGTTTTTTTGAAATCATTTTTGCGCTCCTCCAATCCACATATAGCCCATACCGTAAACGGTTTTGATGTAGGAATGCTGGTTCGTTTCAATTTTACTGCGGATGCGGCTGATCGTTGTGGTTAGTGCGTGTTCATCCACATAATTTTCATCTACATCCCACAGCTTTTCAAGCAATACCTGACGTGTCAGGACAGTTTGAGAATTTCTTGTCAGCACTTTTAATAAACGATATTCCAACGATGTAAGGGTAATCGGCTGTCCTGCGAGACAGGCTGATAATTCGGAAAAATTGATATACAAATTCCCGTCATCGTAGAAATCGCCGCCGGATTGTGCTGAAATGCGGTTCAGTAAAGCAGATACTTTCTTTTGGAACACGCTGATAGGAAAGGGCTTTGTTACATAATCATCTGCGCCCAATTCAAATCCTTTCAGCATATCGCTTTCCATATCATTTGCGGTTAGAAAAATCACGGCGGTATCAGGACGGCGTTCTTTTACCTCATGGCATATATCAAACCCGTTCCCATCTGGCAGATTGACATCCAAAACGATTAAATCATAATCCTGTTTTTCAAGAAATCTTATGGCAACAGCCTTTGACATAGCCCCATCCACGGAATATCCGACAGCCGACAGATTATAGCTTAATGTCTTATTCAAAAGCTGGTCATCTTCAACAACCAGTATTCGCATAGTATCACATCCTTTTTCTTTTTATAGTATCAGCAAAATGTCACAGAAACCTCACAACGAGAAAAAAATTTAATATTCTGTCAGTTCCACAATTACATTACTCTGCTGATACAGCCAGTCCGTAAATTCTTTCGGGCTGGC
>CEBY01037769.1_pt1 | contig 33417 bp, 34 predicted proteins | sample 554731 | NCBI WGS metagenome assembly CEBY01 (sample SAMEA3182050, study PRJEB8094) | gut metagenome | biome: human; feature: gut; material: Stool; isolation source: human stools | place: Canada | collected 2012-02-22
CGCGCGTCCTGCCCGCGACGGCTCCCGCCGGCAGCACCTCGAACTCGCGGCGCTTGAACGGCTCGTCAATATCGCGGCTTCCCTCGCCGGTGCCGTGGGCCTTCTCCACTGCCTCGACGAGCTTCCCCCTGTCCGCCGCGCCGAAGATAACGTCCGCGCCGAGCTGCGCGACCTCCTCAGGCTCTATCTGCGAATAGCATCCGCATACCGCGACTACGGCTCCGGGGTTCTCCTCCTTGAGCCGGCGTATCACCTGGCGGGATTTGCGCCCGCTCTCAGCGGTCACGGCGCAGGTGTTTATTATCACGGCGTCGGCAAGCTCTCCGGGTACGGCGGGCTCATGCCCGTGCTCCTGCAAAAAACTTTCCATCGCCTGCGTCTCATACTGGTTGACCTTACAGCCGAGAGTGGATATAATATATTTCATCGTTTTCTCCTATTCTGTGATATTGGAGTATAGCTATGGAACACTATCTTGATAATTCAGCCACTACGCGCGTCTGCCCGGAAGCCGCACAGGCCGCGCTCAGAGCAATGACGGAGGTCTACGGCAACCCAAGCTCCACCCATACCAAGGGCAGGGAGGCAAAGCAGCTGCTCGACGCTTCGAGAAAGCTCGTTGCAAGTGCTATGGGCTGCGCGCCCTCGGAGCTTATCTTCACTTCCTGCGGCTCAGAGAGCGACAACTGGGCGCTCCTCAGCGGTGCGGAAGCGATGCGGCGTAAGGGTAACCACATAATCACCTCCGCCGTCGAGCATGACGCGATACGCAAAAGCGCAGAGGAGCTTGAGCGCCGCGGCTATGACGTGACCTATCTCAAGCCCGACAGCACCGGGTCTATCCCCGTCGAAGCCGTGAAAAACGCACTCCGCCCTGATACTATACTCGTTTCTCTGATGCTGGTCAATAACGAAACCGGTGCAGTAAACGATATTTCTTCAGTTTCCAAGCTTTTGAAGTCCTCCGGCTCTCAGGCTCTGCTGCATACGGATGCCGTTCAGGCCTTTATGAAGATACCGTTCACGCCGAAATCGCTGGGTGCGGACATGATAAGCGTCAGCGGGCATAAGATCCATGCACCGAAAGGCATCGGCGCTCTGTACGTCCGCTCCGGTCTCCGTCTCAAGCCGTACATAATGGGCGGCAGTCAGGAGGACGGGCGGCGCGCCGGTACCGAAGCCATGCCGCAGATTGCCGCCTTCGGCGAGGCCTGCCGCATCGCAAAGGAAAACCTGGCCGAAAACGCCGCGAAGATGGCCGCTTTGCGCCAGCTGACCATAGACACGCTCGCTCCCGCGATACCTGAGCTTCAGATCATCAACGGCGCAGCTCCGCACATCCTCAGCATCTCACTGCCCGGCTGGCGCAGCGAAGTCCTGATGAACTTCCTCGAAGCACGCGGGGTCTATGTTTCCCGCAGCTCCGCCTGCAAGAAGGGAGCGCGCAGCCACGTGCTCGAAGCCATCGGGCTTGACTCCCGCGTTATCGACGGAGCAATACGCATCGGCCTGTGCCGCTATAACACCGAGGAGGATATCCGTGCGCTGTGCGATGGGCTCATCGAAGCGCACTCCACACTCGCGCACAGATGAACCGGGTGACCACTAGGGGACTCACCCTGCCCGTTAAGTCACAGTTAAGATTCTTAACACGGACGCCGTCAAAAAACTGCGTCCGTGTTTTTTGTCAAAATCCGGAAAGCTTTGATATTTCTCAATTTTCTTCGACAAAGCTCTTGCAATTACGGATGGGTTCTGTTATACTTTATGTTAAGGAAACGTTAAGAAAAGCGTCTCTTGCATAAATTTGCCGCAAAGGAGTGAAAGTAATGGAACCCGCCGGAGTAGTTATTTGCGTAATATTCGGCTGCATGATAGTATACCTCGTCGTATCAAGGATCATCGAAGCCAAGAACAAGAAGAAGGGCGCTGCCGCACCTGAGGCAAAAGCCGAAGAGAATAAAGAATAAGTCGTAAAAAGCCGCGGCGGATCGCTCTGATCTGCCGCGGCTTTTTGCTGTTTTATGTACCGAGTTTTACATCCCCTTGGGGTTGGGGCCGTACTGATTTGCGCCGGGATAGCTATCCTTGCACATCCATACCAGCAGAAGGATCCAGCCTACCAGCGGGATAAGAATGAAAAAGTAATATCCGCCGCTCTTGCCGATATCATGCAGCCTGCGCCAGCAGACAGCAAGGCTGGGAACCAGCAGTGCAAGGTCGAACAGGACCAAAATGGCCGAAAATGCAACCGACTCAGTTGCGGAATAAAGGCCGTTGAGAACGGCGGTGACGATCACCTGAAGCAGCACGAAGTACCAATACTCACTGCGTCTTGCGCGGCCGCTGAAGGTGGCATACTTGCTGAAAACTGACTGAATAGCTTCTCCGAATCCCATGATCTTTTTCTCCTTTTTTATTTTTTTGATGCGTATAAAATTCTCTCTTGCCATTATGTATTGTATCACATTGTTTATTCTGCGTCAATCTTTTTTATAAAAGTGATGACGCAAAAACCAGGACGGAGCGGCGCTCCGTCATGGTTTCATATATTCATCTGATTACGCTTCGACGAAAGCGTCCTTGCCGAGGCCGCAGACCGGGCAGACCCAATCCTCGGGAACGTCCTCCCAGGCGGTGCCGGGAGCAATGCCGCCATCGGGATCGCCGACGGCAGGATCATAAACATAGCCGCAGGGGCATTCAAACTTAGCCATTATATCTTCTCCTTATCATTGATGGTTGTCTTACTTGAAATAACGGTTCAGCAGACCCTCGAATGCTCTGCCGTGTCTGGCTTCATCGCGCGCCATCTCATGGATAGTATCGTGCAGAGCGTCGAGATTATACTTCTTGCAGAGCTTTGCAAGCTCGAACTTGCCGGCGGTCGCGCCGTTCTCGGCCTCGACGCGCATTGTCAGGTTCTTCTTGGTGCTGTCAGTGATGACCTCGCCCAGAAGCTCTGCAAACTTTGCGGCGTGCTCGGCTTCCTCAAGGCCGGCCTTCTCCCAGTACAGGCCGATCTCAGGATAGCCCTCGCGGTGCGCGACGCGCGCCATCGCAAGGTACATGCCGACCTCGGTGCACTCGCCCTCGAAGTTAGCTCTCAGGCCCTCGATTATCTCATTGCGCACCTCTTCGGGAACATCCGCACCGAACTGCTTGCCGACGCCGACAACATGCTCTGCTGCCCAGCTCATGCCTTCCTTCTGCTCGATGAACTTGGAACCGGGAACCTTGCACTGGGGGCAGAACTCAGGGGGAGTATCTCCCTCGTGAACATAACCGCATACGGGGCAAACCCATTTCTTCATAGTAAATTTCCTCCTTAAGTGATGGTTTTTAATCTCAATACATTCTTTATATCTTTTACCGCATCGCTGCGGGTAAAAGCAAATTCATTCAGCCGCGGCGCAGCAGTTGGGGCACAGGCCGCTGACCGTCAGCGTGTGGCTCTCCGGCAGACAGCCGAAGCGGCGCTTGATCTCGCCGTACATTCCGCTTATCGCGTCCTCAAGCTCGAGCAGGTCAATGACCCGTGCGCAGCGGCGGCAGATAAAGTGCGTGTGCGGCTCGACCCTTGCGTCGTACCGCTCCTGCCCGTTCACATGGGCAACGCTCACGACCAAGCCCTCCTCCGCCAGCACCGACAGGTTCCTGTACACCGTGCCGAGGCTCAGCTCCGGGTACTCCGGCTTGAGAGTGTTATACAGCATCTCCGCCGTCGGGTGCTCGGTCGTCGCGCGCAGGGCGGCAAGCATCGCCTCACGCTTGCGGCTCTTTTTCCTCACGGTTTCCATGCCGTTCCTCCTCTCAAATTAATAATAATTCTTATTACTGAAATTAATATAGCACAGCTTCCCGGTTTTGTAAAGGGGTAAATTAAAATTTTTTTGATTTTTTATTCCGCCGCTTCTTCTGCCGGTTCTTCAACTGTGACAAGTTCGCACAGCGCCGGGGCGACGGCGTTGCCGAAAAGCCGGATCGCGGCGAGGGCTTCCTGCAATGTATTGCCGCTGCTGCCGACCTCGACGATGAGCGAGCCCGTGCTCAGGTGCTGGTTATAGCGCTGGCGCACAAGGTCGACCGGGCGCATCAGAGTCGGGTTTGCCTGAGTGGCAGCGTTCTGCATATACATCGCGAGGGCGAGGTTCCGCCGCCAGTCGGGGTGGGAAAGCCCGCTCTCATCCGTGCCGACGAGGAGCATTATCTGGCTTGCGCACACACCCTGTTCCTCGGCCATGGTCTTGTACACCACGCCGTCGGAGCCCAGCGCGTCGCGGTGGATATCGAGCACTATGCGTATGCTTGGGTAGCTTTCAAGGTACTGCGCGATGGCCGCGCCGGAGCGGTTATATGAGCCGGTATAGCTCGGATAATCGTATATGCCGCGGTCGTGGATCACGTTCAGCCCCGCGCCGGTGAGGATATCGGTCAGCTCATCGCCTATACGCACGATGTTATAATTCGTATCCTCGGTGCGGTTCGTGTCGCTCGCCTCATAATGGTCGAGCCCGGCCTGAGTATAGGCCTCGCTCGAATGAGTATGAATTATGAGTATCTGCGGTTCGCCCTCAGGCAGCGTGAGCTCCGGGCCGCTTTCGATGATCTGCGATGCGTCGACCCAATACTGCGTCTCGTTCTTTATGCTCAGGCCGCCGCTGATAGTCGTCTCCAGAACCGTCTCGCCGTTGTCGCTTATGAGCACGGTCTCCGTGCCGGGCTGCGGCTCTGATACCGGCGGAGCTGTCTCCAATACCGGCTCCGTCTCCGGTTCCTGCTCTATATGCGCGGTGAGCGGAGCCGCGGCAGGCACCGGCGCGGGAGTATACGTCGGAGCCGCGGCCTCGACCACGGTGACGTTCCTCATTCTTTTCGGCGCGGCGTCGAAGCCGAGCCGGTTTTCAAGGCTTGCGTATATCCCGCTCGCCGAGAGAAAATACAGCCCCATTGTCGTCAGCCCGCTTATGATAAGCTTGTTGACCCTGCGCAATCTATCACCCGCCCTCTTACAGTATTTTATATAGATAGATATGCCCGTCGGTGAGGAAATATCTCAGTGGAGGGAGGTATACTTGAAAAAGGACAAGCGGCATGGTATAATTGGGTCACTACTATATAGATAGGAGTTTTGATTATGAAGATCACATACAGACCCAAGGGAGTATGCTCCCAGCTTATGGACATTGATGTCGAGGACGGGAAGATCGAATCCGTCAAGGTAACGGGCGGCTGCTCGGGTAACCTGCAGGGCATTTCGAGTCTCCTCAAGGGCATGGACGTGGACGAGGCCATCAGCCGCATGGAGGGTATACGCTGCGGCGTTAAGGCGACCTCCTGCCCCGATCAGATCGCACAGGCGCTCAAGCAGTATAAGAATGCGTAAGCTGGCGCTCCGCCGCGCGCTCGCCCTGCTGCTGGCCTTGTGCCTGCTCTGCCCCGGTCTTGCCGCAGCGGCAGACGACGGGGGGGCGCAGTCCGTGCCAGTGTATATAGACGGGCTGCTCTCGGCGCGCGCATATGTTTCCGGCCAGGCCGTGTTCCTCCCGCCCGAAGCGGTGTGCGCTGCGGCAAGGCTGAGCATGAGCTGGTCGGAGGATAACGGCACACTGACGCTCTCCGTCCCCGGCGCAGTGCTCACAGGGCACAAGGGCGACGGGTACTTTGAAGCGGACGGGCGGTACATCTACGCGCCTGACGGATGGCTCGTCAAGGGCGATGTGCTCTATCTGCCGAGCGATGCGGTCGAACGGCTCTTCGGCGTCAAGATCAATGTCTCAGAGAAGCGTGACCGGCTGGAGCTTTCGACCGACAAGCTCACCGTCATGTCCGGCGGGGCGAGCTACTATGAGCTCAACTACGACGCCGAGCTGTTGTACTGGCTGCCGCAGATAATCAACGCCGAAGCGAAGTTTGAACCGCTTGCCGGGCAGATAGGCGTCGGCAACGTAGTCATGAACCGGCTCCGCTCCCCGGATTTTCCCGACACGATATTTGAAGTGATATACGACACGGAGCACACCGTGCAGTTCGAGCCGATATCCACCGGCGGCATTTTTCAGGAGCCGACCGAGCAGGCGACCATCGCGGCCTATCTCTGCCTTGAAGGTTACAGCACTGTTGGCGGCAGTCTGTATTTCGTGAACCCCGAATTCGGCAGCGGATGGTTCGATTCCTCGCTGGAGCTTGTAGAAACGATCGGCCATCACAACTTTTATAAATGAGAGAGACTATGCTTGAAGAAATTCTGCGCGGCGGCTTTGCCGAGCTTGGCCTTGAGCCTGACGTCAGAGCCGAGGAGCGCTACCGTATATACTATGAAAACCTTGAAGAGACGAACAAGGTAATGAACCTCACCGCCATCTCCGGCGAGGCGGACGTAGCATGCCTGCACTTTCTTGACTGCGCGGCGCTGCTCGGCATGCAGGACTTTGCGGGCAAGCGCGTAATTGACGTCGGCACCGGCGCGGGTTTTCCCGGCCTTGCACTGAAGATCGCCTGTCCGGAAATGCAGCTCACGCTGCTCGACAGTCTCGATAAGCGCATCAGCTTTCTGCGCGATACCTGCGCAAAGCTCGGCTTTGACGATATCGAGTGCGTCCACGCACGGGCGGAGGAAATACCGGACGGGTACCGGCAGAGCTTTGATTTTGCCGTGTCCCGTGCGGTCGCAAGGCTGAACCTGCTATGCGAGCTGTGCCTGCCATACGTAAAGCGCGGCGGAGCCTTCATCGCCATGAAGGGGCCGGAGCTTGACGCGGAGCTTAAAGAGGCCGCAAATGCAATACGCCTTCTGGGCGGGAGCGTCGAGAAGCTGGCAGATTACCGCGTTCCCGGCACGGACATTGTCCACAGCGCCGTTATCATCCGCAAAATCTCCGACACCCCGGCAAAGTACCCCCGCCGCTGGGCGCAGATAAAAAAGGCGGCACTGTAAAACCGTCTCCGTCTGAGACAGAACAGATATTAAAAAAGTAGTGTGTAACCGGAAAAACGGTTATACACTACTTTTTTGGTTCAGGAGCTGATCAGCCGCGGACGTTATTGCGCATTACCTTTACCTTGTCGTATTCGCCGTTATAGTAGTAAAGGGCGTTATCCATGCTGTACTTCGCAACGAGATAGTCAGAGGTTTCGGAGTAATATCCGCTGTGAGGAGTGAGCAGCACATTCTCGCGTCCAAGGAGCTTGCACCCAGCCGCGCGTCCAGCGCCTCGCATCCGGCATCAATCCCAAGACCTGATCGTACGGCATAAATCAAAGTGCCGCATAAAAGCGGCACTTTGATCCAGTCTGTCAAAGAACACAGCGTTATATTTTGTTCCTGCGCACTCCAAAGCGCCCCGCAGCGTACATATCAGCCGCTGCAGACGGCGAGCATACCGCTGAGCATGTCGCTTCCGGAGCTGCTGCCGATGCTGAGCAGCCGCGCGATGCTGTCCGTATCGTCGCCGAACAGGCAGCCTTCGAGCAGCTCATAGTATTCGCCGCGCGCCGCTGCACGAAGATACGCAGCACTGACAGCGTTGGTGTATTCCTCGGCATATTCCAGCACGGCTTCGCTCACCGCCGCGCAGATCTGCGCTTTCCCTGTGCGCCGCGCGGCATACATATACCCCACGAGCCAGTCATCGCAGGCGGGCGTCAGTCCCCTGCCAAGTCCAAGCAGTTCCTTTACCGCCGCGGATATTTCTTCATGTCCGCTGTCTGCCGCGGCAGGGACGCTTTCGGTACGCCAGTGCATCTCACGCCAGAGCGGACTGCCCCCCGGCGGCTGCATCCCGCACGCGGCGTATCTGAGCTCTCCGCGCCCGGAATTTTTCAGCGCTTCTTCAAGCTCACGGAGCCGTTCTTGAGATACGCCCGCAGGAAACTGCGGGCGTGTCTCTTTTTCACCATGCAGCTCTATCAGCAGCTCATCTGTGAGTCTGAGTATGCCGTTCTCAAAGCGCAGCGGCTGATGCTCAAGCTGCTTGTCATACGGAAGCTCTCCTATATCCGGCAGCGCCGCGCCGATCGGTATCTCGCCGAAGCGCGCGTCATGCAGCAGGAGGATATCCCCCCGCTCCGTCTCAAGGTACCAGCCGCCGTGCGTCACAAGGAGGATCGTCCCGCTCCACGGGCTCAGCGCCGCGGCGCGAAACGTTTCCCCCTGACAGGTGCTTATAATGCTTTTCATGCCTCACAGCTCATAGGCCGCGGTCTCGCGGGCTACCCCAAGCTCCTCGTTCGCGGGTATCACCGTCACAAGGACCTCAGAGCCTGCCGCCGAAATAACGCCGACCGGTGCGGAGGAGCTGTTTTTCTCCTCGTCAAGCTCGATCCCCAGATGCCGCAGCTGCGAGCAGACGGCATTTCTCACAAACGCCGAGTGTTCGCCTATGCCGCCCGTGAACACGAGCTGATCGAGCCCGCCGAGCTCAGCATAGAACGCGCCGACCTGCTTTATTATGCCGCTTACAAAAGCGTCGACGGCGAGCCTTGCCCGCTCGTTTCCGCTCTCCGCAGCGCTCTGGAGATCTCTCATGTCATTGCTGACACCGGAGATACCCAGCAGGCCGCCGTGCTTGCTCAGCCCGTCCTCGATCTCCTCGGCGCTCAGACCCTCGCTCTGCAAAAACAGGATCATATAGGGGTCTGCGTCCCCGGTGCGGTTAGCGTGGATGAGCCCGGACTGGAGCGAGAAGCCGAAGCTTGTGTCAACGCTCCTACCGTCTTCTATCGCGCAGACGGAGCAGCTCCCGCCCAGATGGCAGGATATCACGCGCCCGGCCTTGCCGTAGGCACGGCTCTCCTGAGCTATGTAGCCGTGGGACGCCCCGTGATAGCCCATGCGCATCAGCCCGTACTTTTCGTACCACTCATACGGCACGCCGTAAATGCGTCGCTCGGTCGGGATCGTCGTGTGAAATGCTGTCTCGAACACGCCTATCTTCGGCACGTCCGGAAGCAGGCTGTCAAACTGGCCTATCGCCTCCAAGTACGCCGCATTATGCACCGGGGCGATGAAGAGATACTGCCTCATCCCTTCCATGACCTCGTCCGTCAGCTCATGCACGCCGTAAAAGCCCTTTGAGAGCACGGTCTTGAAGCCGATGCGGTCTATCTCGCTGACGCTTTTTATCACTCCATATTCCCCGGAGACCAGCGCGTCAAGGAACATGCGTATACCCGTCGTGTAATCCGGGATGCACTGCCCCTCGAGCCGGTAATGCTTACCGGCCACGAGGTTGCCGTAGGCAAATATTGCCTTGTCCCGGCTCCCGACACGCTCGATCTTTGCCTCGCACAGCGCCGTTTCCTCCGGCATTTCAAACAGCTTGAACTTCAGCGAGGTGCTGCCCACGTTGGCTGCCAATACTTTCATAGCTTCTCCTAACTGCCCCGTGCCCGTGCGGCGGTGTTTTTTCTCAGAACTCGTCGTCGAGCATGCAGTCGATGACGCCGTCGATGGTCTGGCCGCCGTCAACATGCAGGGTCTGGCCGACTATGTACTCCGTGCTCTTCACGTCAGCAAGGAACAGGATGGACGGGACAATGTGCTCGGTCTGGCCGAGGAAGCCCACGGATATCTTCCTCTTGAAGCCCTCGACGTCTCTTTCGGAGTATCTGTCGGAAAGCTTTGTCTGTATAAAGCCCGGTGCGATGCAGTTGACGCGGATGCCGTACTTTGCCACCTCAACGGCGATAGCCTTGGTGAACATCTCTACGCCGGCCTTCGCGGCGCAGTAGGGCAGCATCTTTCTGCGCACCCAGGAGATCGTGCCGTGTACCGAACCGATGTTCACGATGCGGCCGGGGATGTTGTTTTCCTTCATGTTGCGGATAGCGCCCTGAGCAAGATAAGCCGCGGCGTTCAGATTGAGCGCGATCTGGCTGTCCCAGTAATCGAGGGGCATGTCGACAAATTCGCCCTTGGGTATCTTGAGCGCGCCGCCTGCGTCGTTGATGAGCACGTCAATGGTCTTGTAGTGCTCAAGGAAATCGGCCATCAGCTTTTCGCACTCGGCGCGGACACTGAGGTCAGCCTTGAATATCTGGATATCCCCGCCGTACTCGCGGCAGGCTGCGGCGGTCTGCTCTGCGCCCTCCTTGGTCTTGCAGTAAACTATGCCGACGTTGCAGCCCTGCTTTGCGAACGCTATCGCGGTCGCCGCGCCGATGCCGTGGGATGAGCCTGTTACCAGAACATTTCTTGCCATAATAAATACCTCCCGAATAATATATTTTTAGTTTTCCTGTATTGTCTTTTTATCCGACGCGGAAGCTTATGCTGCGCTCCTCGCTCCCGTGAGCCGGGGCGCACAGCGCGCCGGGGCGCTTTTCCCAGATGTGGTCCGTATCGATAAAGTCAGATGTGCCGCACCAGGGCTCAATACAGACCAGATATGGCCTGATCGCGTTGCCCCAAAGGCACATATACGGAAAGCCCGATATACCCAACTCGACAAAGCGTCCGGACTTGGTCGACAGCAGCGTCACACTCTCGGCATCCACGCCTTCCAGCAGGTGCGAGCCGCCGTTGAACAGATCGTCGCGCAGCGGGATATCCGTCCCGTCCGTGAGATAGGGCTTCCTCTCCCCGGTCAGCAGCATCGTTGTCGGTTCATTGACGAGCCGGCTGATGTTCTGCCTGCGATTGAAGCGGATGACATAGTCCTCCGTCTTTTCGCCCAGAGCCAGCGGCAGATAAAAGCCGGGGTGCATACCGAGACAGAAGTACATCGGCTCCTCACCGTGGTTATCTACATTAAAGCTGACCGTCAGCTTATCGCCCGCAAGGCTGAAGCTTACGCGCAGCGTGAACTCATACGGGAAATACCGCCGTGTTTCGTCGTTCGCGCGCAGCTCCAGGCCTGCCCGCTCCCCGGTGTTCTCGGTCACGGTAAAGACCTGCGTCTTGGCAAAGCCCTGCATCGTCGCCGGGTATACCCTGCCGCCGATCACCGTTCTGTCCTTGTATATCCTTCCGTTGTTGGGAAACAGCGTAAGGCAGCTGTGGTCCCATATCTCATAGCCGGGCTGCCACATATATTCCGTGTCGTGCTCCTTGGAATAAATGCCGCACAGCTCCGCGCCATGCTCTTTGACGCGCACTCTCAGCCTGTCGTTTTCAATAGTGAGCATTGTTTCACCTCATTTTGAGTACGATACTTTTATTCCATGCGGGGTCTTTCTCCGGATAGTCGCCGCGGTAGAACACGCCGCGGCTCTCCTTTCTTTCAAGCGACGCTTTCGCTATAAGCTTCGCCGTCAGGAGCATGTTTTTCAGAGACATCAGGTTTATGAGTTCTTTCGTGTCCGCCGCGCCGATATTCTCCGCCGCCTCATTGAGCCTTTCGAATATGTCCGCCGCTTCCAAAAGCCCCCGCTCATTGCGGACGAGACTGAGGTCTTTCCCCACCGTCTCTCTCAGGCTCACAAGAAGCGCCTTCACCTTCTCCGGGCAACGCTCCTTTGGCGCGCTGTATTCCTCGACCAGTGCCCCCGCCAGCTCTTCCGCGTGCGAAAGCTCCTCTTCCGACAGCTCATTTACACCCGCGGCGCTCTCGCCGACAGCCGCGCCGAAGGTTACCGTCTCCGCGCCCGCGCAGCCGCCTATGCGGTTTGCGCCGTGCAGTCCGCCGAGGTTTTCGCCTGCCGCGTACAGTCTTTTCAGATTCGAGCGCAGCCCGCCGTCGACCTTGATGCCGCCGAGGAAGGTATGCGCCGCCGGCATGACCGGCAGCAGCGTTGTTTTCGGGTCCATGCCCGCCTGCATAAGCTCCTTGTAGAACAGGCAGTGCGCCCGTATCTCCTCCTCCGGAACGTCTCTCAGGTCATAGAGACATGGCGCGCCGCAGGCCTTGGCCTCGGAGAAGATCGCGCGGGAGAGCCTGTCCTTCTGCATTTTGGATGTGCCGTCAAAATACCGTGAGAGGAAGCTCTCGCCCCGCGCGTTGAGCAGCCTGCCGCCCGCGTTCAGAAGCGTCGTGCTTATGCCCTTTCCACAGAGCTTCTCGGGCTTTGTCAGGCAGCACGGCTCGAACTGCACGAACTCCATGTCCGTCAGCTCCGCACCGGCTCTGGCCGCGATCGCGTATGAATCGCCGCATATGCCGCGCGGGTAGACCGTTATCGGGTACAGTCCTCCCCCGCCACCGGCAGCCATGATAACGGCGTTGCTCACGATCTTGGTGAGCCTGCCGCCGATGACCGCCATAGCGCCGTAAACGGTGTCACCGTCGGAGATGAGGTCGAGCACGTAGGTGTCGGTCATAAGCTCTCCGCCCATGCGCTCTATCTCCCCGAGGAAAATCTTCTCCTCCTCGGCTCCGGTGACGGTGCCGCGATGCACGAGTCTCGGCGCACTGCACCCGAGCGGGGTCAGCAGGTCATAGCTCCCGTCCTGTTTTCTGTCAAAGCGCAGTCCTTTTTCTTCGAGATAGCCCACCTGCTCATCGGACTTTTCCGCAAGCAGCCCGGCAAGCTCCGGCTGGGACAGTCCCTGACCGCTCTCAAGGATGTCCCGGCAGTAGCGCTCCCGGCTGTCGGACGCGCCGACAGCCGCGTTAAAACCGATGACCCCCGCCGAGCAGCGCGGCCCCTTGGAGAGTACAGTGACCTTTCTTCCCCGCTCGAGCGCGGCCACCGCCGCGCGCAGACCGGTAAGGCCTCCGCCGACTATCAGGAGGTCCGTATTTTTCTTCTCTGCGGTATACATCATTTTTCTTCCGTGCTCTCCGCCTTGATCTCCTTGATGTGTTCGTCGATCGTGTACATGGTCATAAACAGATATGGCGGCTCCTCCGCGCCGACGCAGTTCAGGACATATCTCGCGATCTGCGCCGTATCGGTAACACCCGCTGCAAGCTGCCGCCGCGTCAGGCAGTCATAGAGCTCAAGCGCCTGCTCGCAGCAGTCGAGAAAGAGGGAGACCTCTTTCTTCCCCTTCGCGAAGAAACCCATCGGGGCAAAGTCGTGCCCCGCGATGATGTTTTCCGCATCGAGCTCCCGTGCTTTTTTCAGCGTGTATCGATATCCGGGCAGGTCCTTGTAAAAGGCCACGCCCGCCCCGTCAACGCCGAGCGTACCGAAAGCCTGAAGCGAGTCCCCGGTCAGCAGGGTGTTGGTCTCTTCGTCATGCAGCATTATACATTCGGTATCATGCCCCGGCGCGTGATATACACGCAGCCTGCCGCCAAGCATCTCGCCGTCATGCACGATCATGTCCGGTTCGTTTGCGGGAATGAACGCTGCCGGCGCGGGGCTGTATTCCGGGTAGACTGTCCTCGTCGCGCGGTTATATTCAAGCGGATGGCGCAGCTTGTCCGCGCAGGTCTCATATGCCACGAGAGTGCAGCCGCTGCGCTCGACGAAGCGTCCGTTGCCGCCGGCATGATCCTTGTGGGCATGCGTATTTATAAGGTAGGAAATATCCTCAGGCTTCACGCCGATCTCGGCGAGAGCGGGGATGATGCACTCATCCACTGAAGCATCGTCAATGCAGGAATCGACGAGCACATTCTGCTCCCCGCGCACGAAATAGACGGCGCTCCATATCGTATTGAACGGCGCGCGCAGCACATACAGCCCCGCGGCCAGCTCTTCAAAGCTCGGTCTCATCATTTGTCCCTATACTCTTCCGCAAAGGCCTTCATCGCCTTTTCAAAGCACTCCATCGGTACGCGCGCCATGCCCGCGCCGATCAGGCCGCCTTCCTTATTGAACATGCCACCGTGGATGGTCGGGCAGATACCGGTCTTGAGCACAAGGCGTATATCGAAGCCGACGGGCAGCGTGTCAAAGTCCAGATTGGGTATGGAGAAATTCGGGTTATGCGTGATGGTGATCTGCTCCATCTCGCGTGTCTGCGCGATCGCCTCCGCAAGGGACATGCCCCGGAGGTTGAGAACGATCGGGCTTGCCGCCGCGGCGACGCCGCCCATGCCCGCAGCCTCTACGACGCAGCTATCCCCGATCCACGGGAGTTGGTCGGCCTGCGTGAACTTGGTGGAGGTATATTTGCCGGTCATATAGGGTGCCGGTGCTGTGAACCATCTCCCGGGAAGTCCCGCGACCTTTATGCCGAACTCGCGCCCATTGCCGCCGAAGGCCGTGACCATGGTGGAATAAGGGATGCCGTCTGCCGCGATAGCCGCGGAGCGGGATGCGCCCTGACCGTAGCAGTGGAAGAAGCGCGGCGTGTCGACTATGTATCTGACGGTCTGCATGATGACCTCTTTCGGCAGGTCAAGCGCAAATAGCTGCGGGAGAACTATCTTGTCAAACAGCAGGTCCGCCGCGGTCTGGCGCGTGTGGTTCTCGTCGCCCATCTGCATGCTCTCGGCAAGGATAGGCTTGAGCGCGATGCCGCCGTTTTTCGCCAGCATCTCGCGCATGGGCGGGAAAAGCTCCTCGCGCATATGGCGCAGGTTTTCCGCAATGTCCTTGCTGTAAAGCCCCCAGCCGCAGAAACCGCCCTCAAATGGGCCCTCTGCCGGGAAGGTCGCGGCACGGGTGTGGTTGCGCCGGTCCTCGACGACGATCATCGCAAGGGACTTCGTGATGATGCCTGTGCCCGCACCGACCGTGTTGTGGTTGAGCGCGGAATCGATCTTTATCTCGCCCGAGTGCAGAAGCTCCATCGCTTCCTTCTCGTCCTTCGCCCAGCCTTCAAAAAGCATCGCGCTGACCATGCCGCGCCTGTGCAGCATGACCATGTCGTCCAGGTCCACCGGAGGGCCGGAGTGCAGGATCATGTGATCCTCCAGTCCTTCCACGACCTCCCCCGCTGGGAGCACGTCGACCCACCACGGGTCGTTATCTGTCAGGCAGGCAGCGGCAGCCTTGTTGGCTTCCACGATTTTCTGTTTCATATCAGGCATATTTACTCCACCTTTACTACAAAATTACAGGAATTCATCCAGGAGCTGCTCGATTTCGGCGGATTGCTTGAAAGGCGGAACCCACTCGATCTGCGCGCACTTTACCCCCTGCGCGGCCATGGAATCATAAAATATCTTTATGCCGATATTGGCAACGGAGGGCTTGCTCTTGGGTATCGGCTTCTCCTGAGGAGTCTGCTTCAGCTCGCTGCTCATCTGTTTCTCGCCTCCAGCTTCTTCATTATGGCTGTGCTCAGCAGAGCGCTTTCATGGTTGCTCTCGGCAACTATCACGCCCGCTTCTCTGAGCTGCTGCTTTATCTTATCCTTGCCCTGCGGGTCGCCCTCGCCGCCGCAGACCGCGAACACGTATACGATGTCCGGGCGCTGGCTTATCATCGGCAGATAGCAGGACGCGGGGTCGGGCGCAACGCCGGGGCCAAGGATGATATCCATTGATATCAGCGCGACCTCGGGGTCGCTTATCTCCTGCCGGAACCTTGCAACGCGCTGCGCCGGGTCAAAGACCGTGTGCGGCGCTTCGGCGGTGAAGTCAAGGTCGCCCATGTCGAGGAGGGTGTTGCACTCTGACTGCTTGTGCGTCTTGAGCCGACGGGCATATTCGGTGTTGTCGCGGTTGGTGTATAGGGTGAGCTCCGGTGCCTCGGCGCGGAAGGTCATCAGCGTCTCCTCAGAGAAGGTGCCGCCGGTGTACAGGCCACGGAAATATTTACGTTCGGGAGAAAGAGAGTCCGCGCAGCGCTGTGCCAGCTCCTCGCGCTCCTGCGCCGTAAGGCCGAGGTTCGGCTCCTTACCGGTCACAAGTCTCACGCAGGCCTTCGCCGCGTCCGTGAGGTTAAACGTACCGGTCACCTTATGCCCCTTATAGAGCTCCTCGTCTGCGCCGAGGAACACGGCGACTACGGGCTTTGAGAGCGTGTCCGCTTTCTCAAGAACCTTTTCCATAACGTCGCGGTCGGCGAGCATGGACACAAGGCAGATAAGCTTCGTGTCATCATCGCGCTCAAGCCTGTCCATGTCGGCCATCATCGATACGCCGCCCACGGGCTTTTTCAGGTCTCTGCCTCCTGTGCCGAGAACGCAGGTAACGCCGCTGCCCATCTGCTCGATAAGGCAGGCGACCTCCTGAGAACCGGAACCGGACGCGCCGATAACGCCTATTGAGCCGTACTTTACGATGCTGCCGGCAGCCATTGCCACGCCGCCGAGGAGCCCGACGCCCGCGTCCGGTCCCATCATCAGGCAGCCGTGGTCGCGCGCGTATACCTTAAGGTCATGCTCCTGTTCAAGGGACACATCCGCCGTGAACATGAACACATGGCTCCCCTTGTCGATGGCTTTGTACGCCTCGTCCAGCGCGTATTCCCCGGGCAGCGATATCTGGACAACGTCAAATTCGCCCTCCGCGAGGTCACCGGCGCTGTGATAGACCTTTTCGCGCTTTCCGCGTCCGGTGGAGAGCGACTCTTCGACGAAGGCGCAGGCCGCGCGCATCGGCTCTTCGCTCGGCGCGTCGAGCGCTATCATAACGTCGTTCGAAGTAGCGTCCGCGGGCAGCTCGTAGCCGAGCTCACGCAGCAGATTGACATTCTGCTTTGTGCCCATGCCGCACTCCGCGCCGTCTATGCCCTCGCGCTCTGTCAGCTCGACCGCGACGGTCATCAGCGTGACCGAGTCGACATATCTGTTTTTCAGTAAATATACCTTTTTCAAGTTGATTACCTCACTGACGCCGGGTCACCCGGCCATATATGATCATATAAACTTCCATGCCCCGCCTTTCGCCATGCTTCCGACGTTCAGCGAGAACAGACGGAGCATCGGCGGATAGTCGGCGGCAGGAAAAACAAATTCAAATTTATCAAGTCTCGCTTTGATCTCCTCATCGGAGAGCAGGACATTCATCTGTCTTGCGGCGACGTCTATTTCAATAATATCGCCGTTTTCGATGATCGCAAGCGCGCTGCCCAGTGCGGCCTCCGGAGAGCAGTAGCCCACCGAAAGTCCGGCGGAAGCGCCGCTGTATCGGCCATCGGTAATGATCGCGCAGGATTCAAACAGGGCTTTGTAGCCCTTCAATTCATCCTGGAACGGGAAGGCCGTCGTGCCGAAGCGTGCCTTGAGCCCCATAAAGCGCAGCACACAGGCGTCGCCGGGCTTTATCTTCCCGGTACGCAGCGCGTCGCGCGCCTCGTCCAGAGAATCAAATACATTCGCAGGCCCCCGGAATTTCATGAGCTGCTTGGGCACGCCCGCGATCTTCAGTATCGCCCCCTCGGGAGCGATGTTGCCGTACAGTACGCCGACCCCCGGCTCCGAGGTCACGGGCGCATCGAGCGTATGGATTACCTCACGGCGGTAGACCTTGACGTTGGCAACATTTTCTTTCAGTGTTTTTCCGGTGACTGTGTGGCAGTCACCGTTGAGCTTTGGCATAAGCTCCTTGAGTACGGCGGGCAGTCCTCCGGCAAGATCGAGATCCTTCACGGAGTACGGGCCGCTGGGCGCGATATGCGCAAGCAGCGGGATCTCGTTCGACGCATCATCAAAGAACTTCCACCACGGTTCGTCATACCCGGCCTCGGTGCCGATGGCGGGGATATGAAGGATGAGGTTCGCGGAACCCGCGAGCGCCATGTCGACCTTGATCGCGTTTTTAATGGATTCAACGGTGATGAAGTCGCGCGCGGTCTTGCCCTCATGGACAAGCTCGACGATCCTTTTGCCCGACCTGTACGCGATCTCATAAAGCTTCGGGCTGACCGCGGAGGTGGTAGAGTTGCCGGGCAGGGACAGGCCCATGGTCTCGGCCACGACGCACATGCTGTTTGCCGTGCCGAGGGTGGAGCACGCGCCGCAGAGACTGAACGAGCCGCCTATAAGATCCTCGTACTCGTCCTTGCTGATCGTGCCGTCCACAACGGCCATGACCTTATCGAGAGCTTCGGAATGTATGACCTCACGTCCGCGCACCTGACCGTCGGGCATATAGCCGCCGGTGACAAGGATGGTCGGGATATTGCAGCGGGCTGCGCCCATCAGATGTCCGGGGACGATGGAGTCGCAGGTGCTGAGCATGACCATGCCATCAAAGAAATTGCCCTCGACAGTCAGCTCCACCTGGTCGGCAATGCAGTTTCTGCTCGGGACCTCGATGTAGCGCGGGTCTTTAAGGCAGACGCCGTCGCAGATACCCGTGGTCTCGACCTCAAGCGGGAGTCCTCCGGCCTCGCGGATGCCCTGCTTCACTCTTTCGGCCAGCTTGTCCAGATGGACATGGCCGGGATTGAACTCATTCCATGAATTGACAACGCCTATGAGCGGCCGGTGCAGTTCCTCCTCGGTGTAGCCCATTCCGCGCATAAGTCCGCGGCGGGTCTCCGAAGAGATGCCGTAAGCAAACTCACTTCTGTAAGCGCCTTTTTTGTTCATATTCCGTACTCCCTTATTATATTGAAGTCTCTGACGTGTTTCTTTCACCGTATCGAAAAGCCTGCCGGCCGGTCGACCGGCCGGCAGGCTCGCTGCTTGTGTGCTGTTACAGTATTAAATCAAATTATGCGCAGGCCTTGATGCTCTCAAGAAGCTGGGGTGCGTTGCCGCCGATCTCGGCTGCGGTCTCGTCCCAGGTGGGAGCGAACAGGTCAACGAGCTCCTGGTAGTTCTCCCACTCGTCGATCGTGCAGCCGTACTGCTCGAACTTCTCGAAGTAGGAATCCTCGGCAGCTTCCATTGCCTTCTGCTCATCGGCAGCGGCCTTCTGGACTTCCTCGCTGATTATGGTCTTGTAGACCTCAGGCAGGGAGTTCCAGAGCTCGGTGCTGATAACGACGGAGTTGAAGGAGAACATGTGGTTGGAGCGGAGGATGTAGGGGCAGACCTCGTACAGGGAGTACAGATCCATGCCTGCTGCTGCGGGCTCAGCGCCCTCGATAACGCCCTGCTTCATGGCCTGGTACATCTCGGGCATTGCCATCGGAGTGGGGGACATGCCAAGACGCTTGAGAGTGTTCATGTAGATATCGGCCTCGGGGGAGCGGATGATGATGCCCTTGCAGTCTTCAACGTTCTTCACTTCCTTGTTGGTGAAGCACATTGCGCGGAAGCCGGCATAGAAGTAACCGAGAACGGTGATGTTGTTTTCAGCCAGCGCTGCTTCGCAGTCTCTGACCTCGGGGAGCGCCAGAACCTTGCCGAAGTGCTCATAGTCCTTGATGAGGAAAGGCTGGACGAGCATGGGGATCTCGGGGGAATACTCGGTCATAAGGGTGGGGTCGAGGACACCCATGTCAAGGCCGCCCATTGCCATGGACTCGGTCATCTCGACGTAGTTGCCGAGGGTGCCGCCGTTGTGGTAATCAAAGGTGATCTTTCCGCCGGAGCGCTCTTCGATTGCCGCGATCATTGCCTCTGCGCCCTTGACGGGAGGAACGTCGCCGCTGTCGTTCTGGCCGAGAGTGATAACAACAGGCTCGCACTCGTCAAGGAGCTCTGCCTCGGTCTTTTCGGCTGCGGGCTGCTCGTTCGTCTGAGCTTCCTGAGCCGGAGCTTCGGTCGCCGCCGGGGCGGCGGTGCTGCCGCATGCGCACAGTGCAAGCACCATTGCGGCGGCAAGGATCATTGCCAATACTTTTTTCATCTGATTTTCTCCTTTTCTTTTTTATATCTAATGGGGCTGTCCCCCACTAAATTACTTTATGCTTACACAAGGCCCATCAGGCCGGGGACGAAGTAGGATATCTGCGGGAACACGGACATGAACGCAATGACGATAAGCTCGCACAGCAGGAACGGAACGATATACTTGAAGGTCGCTCTCAGCGGTGTGCCGTCCACGCCGCAGATTATAAACAGATACATGCCGACAGGAGGAGTGATGCCGCCGGTCAGCAGGCTGACCACGAACACCAGCGCAAACTGCAGCTCGGGGATGCCGTAGGTCTGCATGATCGGCCAGAGTATCGGGAGCATCATCATCATCCAAGCGTTGGCATCAATGAAGCAGCCGGAGATGATATTGATGACGATAACGAACGCGAGGAAGCCCAGCGGGGAGCTTATGTACGTATGGCAGAAGTTTGCGATGACCTCGGTCACGCCGAGACGCGCCAGCACATAGGACAGCGCCGTGGAGACCATGATGATTATCATGCAGCCGACGGTGGCAAGTCCTGCATCGCCGCAGCATTTGAGGAGGGACTTCGGAGTAAGGCTCTTCTTTACGAGGCCGTAGAGTATGCCGTACACACACGCGACGACGCCCGCCTCGGTGGGGGTGAAGATGCCGCTGAGGATACCGCCGATGATAATGATCGGCATGAGCAGCGCGAAGAAGGCTTCCTTCGTCGTTTTGAGCAGGACCTTGAAGCCGCAGAACTTTCCGCTCGGCATGTTGTTCTTGCGCGCGTACAGGTAGTTATAGACCATGTACGTGCAGGCCAGCAGCAGTCCCGGCAGGATGCCGGCTGCAAACATTGCGCCCGTTGACAGGCCGACTATCGAGCAGAAGATGACCATGTTTATGCTCGGCGGTATGATCGGCCCCAGGCCCGCCGCCGTTGACAGACACACGACCGAGTAGCCCGCGTCATAGCCCGCGGCCTTCATCGCCGGCAGCAGCATATTGCCGAGCGCCGCGGCGTCCGCGTTCGCGGAACCGGAGACGCCCGCAAGAATAACGCCGGAGATCGTGCTCGTCTGAGCAAGGCCGCCGCGGAAATGGCCGACCAGGCACTGCGCCCAGCGAACCATGTCCTTGATGATGCCGGTCTGCTCCATGATCCCGCCGGCCAGCATGAAGAACGGTATAGCCATGAGGGAGAAGGAATCGCAGGCCGTGAACATTTTCTGTGCGATAGTGATGCCGCTGGCCGACGGCGTCAGCACGAAGAACGGGATCACCGAGACGCCCATCGCCATCGCGATCGGACAGCCGAGGATCAGGAACGCGAAGAAGATTATCAGGATCAATGCAAGCATTTACTTTTCCAACCTCTCTTCCTTCTTTTTGAAATGGCCCTTATACAGCTCTATAAGCTGGTACAGGAATATCAGAAACATCGTTGCGGCACAGATGGGCTGCGCGATATAGAGCCACAGCATCTTGATGTGTACGCCCTGCGCGTACCGCCACCCGCCCTTGATGCAGAGCAGCACGGCATTGTAGAAATAGTAGCCGGAGAAGGTCAGGCAGGCCAGCGAGTTGAGCGTTCTGACGACCAGCGACGCCGTGCCGTGAAGCTTCTCAAGGAGAAGGTCGAAATTATAAAGCCCGCTTCTGTACAGTCCCACCGGAACCGCCAGCATAACTATCCACACGAACAGATAGCGGCTGATCTGCTCGGTCCAGCTCAGGGGATCACTCAGCACATAGCGCCAAACGATCTGCATCGTGATGACAATGATCGTGGCCAGCACCATTACCGCCGTAAGATACCACAGCACCTTTGTCCAGACATCCAGAAATTTTTTCATTTTCACATTCTCTTGCCTCCTATTGTCGCTTCGCTCTTTCGTTCGCATCTCAGAACGCGATTCCTATATATGAACGACTTGTTGGTTATAGTATCGCCCAAACGACAGGAATTGTCAATAGAATGTTATGTCTGTTTGCCCCGTTTCTGTTATTTGCACAAATCCGCACCGGGGCTGTTTGTGCAAATTGTCCCTGTATTTTCAAGACGGTCTTTCCGCTTTTTGTTTAACAAGCATATTCCCGACATTTAATAAAAGGTATTGCTTTTCTGCTCGCCATGGTATAGAATAGGTTTGTAGAAATTACGAACAATTCGCATATGCGAACGCAGGAGGCCAGCCGTGGACAACACCGTATCTGAAAACAACAACAGCCAGCATCGCTCAACCGAGCGCGTCGTTCTGATCCTCGAATTTCTGACGGAGACAGAAAACTCCGGCAAGACGCTTACCGAGATCGCAAACTACCTTAATGCTCCGAAAAGCAGCATCCTTCCCATTCTCCGCACGCTCGTCTCATACGGGTACCTGCACTATAACCCCATAGTCATGCAGTATTTCCTTGGGTACAAGCTCTATGAGATAGGCACGAAATACGTCGGCGACTCCAATATGGACGACGTTATTTTTCAGATCATGTATAATTTTGCCTCGGCGAATAACGTCACTCTTATAATGGGCGAGCTTATCGCAGGTGACATTCTTGTCGTGCAGCGGGTCGACCCCTTTGAAAAGCTGCGGCTGTACAGAGCTGTCGGCCGCCGCATCCCCGCTTATGCGGATGCAGCCGGTAAGATACTCCTCGCCGAGAAGAGCGATGCGGACGTCATGCGTCTCTATCCCGAAGGGCTCACCGCGATCACGCCCAAGACCATCACGAACCCCTCCGTGCTTTTCGAGAGCCTCGACACGACGCGCCAGACCGGCGTCGCCGTTTCAAACGAGGAGTCGACGATGTATGTCCGCTCCGTCGCCGTGCCGATCAAGAAGCACGATGTGACCTGCTACGGGCTTGAGGCCTGCTTTTCGATATTTGACTATACCGAGGAGAAGGAGCGCAAGATACTTTATGAGCTGTATGAGCTCAAGGGAAAGATAGAGGGCTTCCTCAAAATGCAGTAATAAGTAATACAGAAAACCGGCGGCAGGGATAGCAAAGCCCTGCCGCCGGTTTATTGTCATGTTGTCTTTTTGTCCTTATTCGCGCGCTGCCAGCGTACCGTCTATCACGAAGGCCGGGGTATCCCCGTAATAGCCGCTGAAAGAGAAGCTTGTCCCACGCGTGCGCAGCTCAATGTCCGCGGAACTCGCGGTGCGCACCTCGTGCATATATGCTATGCGGAAGCGCGGTATGGCGTATCTGCTCATTATCCCGGCGCCGAAGATGTTGCAGCACCAGTCGATATAGCGCAGGTGGCTTGCGTGGCCGTTGATGTCGAGGTCGGTATACGCCGGGGTGAAGGTCAGCCGTCTCGGCTCTCCGTCCAGCTCCTGCGCCGCCGAGGGAAGCGCGCCCTGTTCCGTGATCCCTGCCTGAAGCAGCGTCTCCGCGACCTCCGGGAGAATAGCGAGGCGCCGCGTGTCCGCGTCCATCAGGTTCCACAGGGTCTCCCCCGTGCCGATCTGTTTCCCCTCGCTGTCGGAGAATTCAAATCGCCATGGGTACAGCGCCTTCACCGGCTTCTGCGGGATCGCCCTGAGCGTGAGCTTCTCCCCCATCTTCGGTATGCGCTCAAAGCTTACGTTCACGCGCGAGACTACCCAGAGCGCACCCTTTGCCGCAAGCGACGACCAGTCGATGCCGAGCGCTTCTCTCGCATAATGCGTCGCGCGCTGCATCGCCGTAACGATCGCGCTCGGTCTCCACACAGCAGCGGTGTCGCACTCGTCCGCCTCGATTAGCATTGTCAGCGTCGTTATCCCGTTTTCGGTCATTATATTTTTTCCGTTCATTTGTTCCACCATACTTTCCGCCGTACCGCAGCCGGGGCATACGGCCATCCAAGCTGCAATCATAGCAGATGCGTCCAAAGAAATCAACACAGCAGCGTTACCTTGTCGATAACCTCTTTCATGTCCTCCATGTAGGTATACGGGGCGTATTCGGAATAGATTTCCGGTGAGTCCAGAATGACGATCTGCACTCCATCTGCCCTCAAAGCCTCCAGCGTCCCCGGCAAACAGCGAGCCTCATTTGGAGTTTTGCAGAGATAGGCAATGCATCCCTGCTGATCAAATATTTTTGCACCAACATATATTTTTCTGTCACCCTTCCGTGTCCACTTTATATAATAGCATCAAATCGACCTCGTCAAACTCATCGCGTCTGCACGAGAACGAAAGCCATGCGGGATCTTTATTCATGAGAATATAATTCACAGGCACACCTCCCTAAGCTTTACTAAATCGCCTATATTTTATCACGTATCCCGCCAAGTCACAAGCCGTGAATGATACCATTACTTCTACATTCTATTCAGTTCCTCCGCACAAGCTGCGCAGATGCCTAAGAAAAACAAACGATGCTTTATAGAGTGTGTCAAAGAACATGTATACAGTAGAAGTTACGGGAAAGAAGATACGGTGGAAAAAACCAGGAAAGGGTGTCCTTCACACGATCGTCACGCGCGCCGCGCCGGTGTTCAGCTCCTCCGGCAGTTTGGCATTCGTGATGATGTGATCCGCCTCGCACAGCGGCATCAGCATATACGCGCCGGGCTTCAGAAACTTCGACTTGTCGCAGAGGAACACCTTCATATCCGCCTGCTGTAAGGCGCGGCGGCGCAGGGCGTTTGCCCGCGCGCTGTAATCGGCGATCCACGACCCCGGCGTTATCGCCGAGGAGGAGTAGAACATGATGTCGATGCCGAAGTGCGTGATGAGTTCCTCCGCCTCGTATCCGTAAAAGCTCATCGTGTCATAGCACGTCTCTCCGCCGAGGCAGATGGTGGGGACGCGGTACTTCGCCGCGAGCTGCAAAACGGAGATATTGTTGGTGACAACAGTGATGTTCTTGTAAGCACTCATTTGGTCGATGATGTGCAGCGTCGTGGTGGATTCGTCCATAAACACCATGCAGTTGTCGCGCAGCAGCTTTGCTGCCGCCTTGTCGAGCTTGAGCTTTTCCTGTGGATTGACGCCCATTCGGAAAACCGCGGGGCCGCCGTCCATATCGCTCAGGCGCGGCATCACGCCGCCGTGGCTGCGCACCACGAGCCCAAGATCCTGCATCGTGTTCAGATCGCGCCGCACCGTCGGCATGCTGACAAAGAGCTCTTTACTGAGTCTGTCCACGCTTGCATAGCCGCGCTCTGCCAATATATTCATTATTTTCTCATACCGTTCGTTTTTCACTGCTGTCCTCGCCTTAACATTGATCGTTTTTGATTGTTTCTCAATATTAGCGCCAAATCTTGCAGAAGTCAAGTATTGTGAGTATAATACGGTTTAGCTATTTTGATGAAAAATGCCGCCGCAAGGCGCGTGAAATATATATTTTTGATGCAAATTTGTCAAAGTGTTGGAAACCGCACGTTAAACCCACGTGCGCCGGAAAAGTTCATATACGAAAGGCAAAAGAGAATATGGATAATGTAAGACTGATCGCGTTTGACCTTGACGGCACGCTCACTCAGCACAAGACGAAGCTTGCCCAGCCCAATCTCGGTGTGCTGGACGCACTGCGCGCAAAGTACAAGCTTCTGATGGTCGGCGCAGGGATGTGCAGCCGCATATTCAATCAGATGAACGGCTACCCCATAGATATTATCGGCAATTACGGAATGCAGTTCTGCACATATAACGCCGCGACAGGCGAGCTTGACCACGTTTTTGATGAGCACGCCCCATGTGACCGCGCCAGCGTCGAGGCTCGCGTGACCGCGCTGAGGGAGCGCTTCGGATACACGGCGTTCAAGGGCAATAATGTGGAGTATCACGACTCCGGCTGCGTCACGTTCCCGCTGCTCGGCACCGCGGCGGACATTGCCGACAAGCTTGCCTTCGACCCGGACCGCGCAAAGCGCAAGCCGATGTATCCCGTCGTGCGCAATGCTTTCCCCGATTATACTGTGTTCATCGGCGGGTCGTCGTCGTTCGACCTTGCGCCTTTCCCGTACAACAAATATTACGCGCTCGACCGCTACTGCGCCGAGTATGGCTATGATCATTCCGAGGTCGTCTATGTCGGCGATGATTACGGTCCCGGCGGCAACGACGAGGCGGTCTACCGCTCCGACTTCCGCTTTATCTGCGTGGATGATTACACCCGCTTCAGTGAGTACATGAAAGAGTTTCTGTGAAGAGGAGCGTTGAAAGATGTTTATCGATTGCAGCAAGTACGCCGGAAAATGCGCCTGCGGACGCGAGCATACCATGGAGACCCGCGCCGCGGTGATAGAGCCGGGCTGTCTTTTTGAGTTTGAGAAGTACATGGCGCAGTTCGGTGTCACGGGTAAGCGCTGCGCGCTCTACGGTGAAAACTCCTATGCCGCCACGGCGGACAGGCATCCGCGCGCCGAGCAGCAGATCGTGCTTGACCCGACTGGGCTGCACGCGAATGAGATATCCACGGCGGAGGTGCTCGCGAAGCTTGAGGGCGATGTGGAAGTCATTGTCGCCGTCGGCAGCGGCACAATTCACGACATCGCGCGCTTCTGCGCGCACGAGCGCGGCATACGCTTCGTCTCCTGCCCGACGGGCGCTAGCGTGGACGGCTTCTGCAGCACTGTCGCTGCAATGACGTGGTACGGCTTCAAAAAGACGCTGCCCGCCGTCGCGCCGGAGATAGTCCTGGCAGACACGGAGATCATCAAGAACGCTCCCATGGAGCTCGTGCGCAGCGGCGTGGGAGACATTATGGCGAAGTACACTGCCCTTGCCGATTGGAAAATGGCGCACGTCCTCACTAATGAGTTGCTTTGTGAAAAAATTTATAGTATAATGCATAATGCCGCCGACACAGTCATGCAGAGCGTCCCCGGCATTGCCCGCGGCGAGGAGAGCGCCTACGCCGATGTGACCTATGCGCTCATCATGAGCGGCATCGCAATGCAGATGATGGGCAACTCCCGCCCCGCCTCCGGCGCGGAGCATCATATATCCCACATGATAGAAATGGAGCCGGAAGCATTCCCGGTAAAGTTCCCCGCCATGCACGGAGAGAAGACCGGCGTCGGCTCGCTCATTGCGGTGCGCGAATATAAGCGCCTTGCAAAGATAGAGGACATAACCCCGTACATAACCGACTACGCCCCCATACCGGAAGAACATTTCCGCAAGTTCTTCGGCGAGCGGCTGGCGGATTCGCTGATAAAAGAAAACGAAAACGACTGCCTTGCAAAGGTGAGCCGCGAAAAGCTCAGCGCGAGCTGGGGCGAGCTGCGGCGCATAATTGACGAGCTCCCGACAGAGGAGTACCTTTACGGGCTTTTGGAGATGCTGGACGCGAAGCGCGACCTTGCTTCCATCGGCGTGGAGGAGAGCGAGCTTCCCGTACTGCTGAAAAATTCACCCCTTGTGCGCAATCGTCTGACGCTTATGAGAACGCGCCGGATGATGAAGATATACGAAATCGAATAATATACAACAAATGTAAAGGAGAGAGCACAAGTGAGTGAAGAGATCATCATAAAACACGCTCTTAAAAAGTACGGTGACAATGTCATCATTCCCGATTTGAGCCTTGACATTAGAGAGGGCGAGTTTTTCACGCTGCTTGGTCCCTCCGGCTGCGGCAAGACCACACTTCTGAGAATGATCGCGGGCTTCAACAGCATCGAGGGCGGCGACTTTTTCTTCGGTGAGAAGCGCATAAACGACCTTGACCCCGCCAAGCGCAACATCGGCATGGTCTTCCAGAACTACGCCATCTTCCCGCACTACACCGTCAGGAAGAACGTTGAGTTCGGCCTGAAAAACAAGAAGTTCCCCAAGGACAAGATAAAGACCCAGTCCGAGAAGTTCATGCAGCTCATGCAGATCGACCAGTACGCCGACCGTATGCCTGAGCGCCTTTCCGGCGGTCAGCAGCAGCGCGTCGCACTCGCACGCGCACTGTGCATCGAGCCGGACGTTCTGCTTATGGATGAGCCTTTGTCCAACCTTGACGCGAAGCTGCGCGTTGAGATGCGCACGGTCATCAAGAACATCCAGCACAATGTCGGCATCACCACCGTGTATGTCACGCATGACCAGGAGGAAGCCATGGCGGTCTCCGACCGTATCGCTGTCATGAACGCCGGCGTCATCCAGCATGTCGGCACGCCCAAGAGCATCTACCAGCGCCCGGCAAACCTCTTCGTCGCCACGTTTATCGGCCGCTCCAACGTGATAAAGGGCAAGCTCGTCGTCGACGGCGGCAAGACCTATCTTGAAACGCTCTCCGGCTACCGCGCCGAGATACATACCGTCCGCCCCGAGCAACAGAAGGAGCAGGAGATCACCTTGTCCGTGCGTCCGGAAGAGTTTTTGCTCGACCGTGACAGCACAGAGGGCATCTCCGCCGTCGTGGATGACTGCGTGTTCCTCGGGCTGAACACCCATTACTTTGTGCACTTGTCCTCCGGCGAGGAGGTCGAGATAATCCAGGAGTCCTCCATCGACAGTATTATCGAACCGGGGAGCGAGATAAAGCTGAAAATAAACACGGATAAGGTCAACCTCTTCACTGCCGACGGCGAGGAGAACATACTCACCGGCGTGTGCAATGACTGCGCAAAGGCATAACGGAGGGGCAGGCTATGGTCAAAAAACGTTTTGACGGGTGGCTGATCGTCTCTGTGCTGCTGCTGGTGCTGTTCATCGCGGTGCTCATTTACCCGATGTTCGGCGTTATCAAGCAGGCAGTCATCATGCCCGACGGCAGCTTCTCGTGGGAGCAGTTCCACAAGTTTTTCAGCAACAGCTACTATGTGGACACCATCTATAATTCTTTCAAGATCACCATTTTTGTCACGGTGCTCACGCTCGTGATCGGTATTCCGTTTGCTTACTTTTATGCGTTCTACCGCCTCAAGGGCGCAAAAATTCTCTTCGTCGTCAGCATACTTTGCTGCATGTCCGCCCCGTTTTTGGGCGCGTACTCGTGGGTCATGCTGCTCGGACGCAGCGGTGTCATCACAAAGTTTTTCAAAACCGCCCTCGGCATCACCATGCCCAGCATCTACGGCTTCGGCGGCATCGCCCTGTCGCAGACGCTCAAGTTCTTCCCGCTCGTGTTCATCTACATGAACGGTGCTTTCAAGAGCATTGACAATACCCTCATGGAGGCCTCGGCAAATATGGGCTGCACCGGTGTGAAGCGTCTTTTCAACATCGTGCTGCATCTCACTATGCCCACCATCCTCGCCGCTACACTCATGGTGTTCATGCAGGCGTTTGCCGACTTCGGTACGCCCACCATCCTCGGCGAGGGCTTCAAGACCTTCCCGGTGCTGCTTTATAACGAGTACCTCGGTGAAAACGGCGCGAACTACAACTTTGCTGCCGCACTCGCCATTATCGCGGTCATCGTCACCGCCGTGATATTCTTCCTCCAGAAGTGGGCAACAGGGCGCTTCAAATTCTCTATCAACACCCTGCACCCCGTGGAGAAGAAGGATGCAAAGGGTCTCGGCGGCTTCCTCATGCATCTGTACTGCTATCTTCTCTGCGCCATTGCGATCCTCCCGCAGATATATATCATTTATCTCAGCTTCCGCAACAGCAAAGGCTCGCTCTTCGGCGTGGGGTACTCCCTTGTCAACTACCAGAGCGCGCTGAAGAAAAAGCTCGTGCTCGCCTCGCGCAACACGCTCGTCATGGGCATCATCGCCCTCGCGGTCATCATCGTCATCGCGGTCGTGCTCGCATACCTCGTTGTGCGCCGCAACAATGCGCTCAACCACTCGCTTGACACTATCGCTATGCTCCCCTATATCATGCCCGGCGCCGTCATCGGTATCGCGCTGCTCATCGCCTACGGCTCCAAGCCCATTGCCCTCACCGGCACGATGGCCATCATGATCATGTCCTTTGCGATACGCCGTATGCCGTACACGATACGCTCGGCAACGGCGACATTGATGCAGATCCCGATAAGCATAGAAGAGGCGGCGATAAGTCTCGGCGCATCGAAGCTGAAAACATTCGTGAAGATAACCGTGCCCATGATGTCAAACGGTATCCTCTCCGGCGCGATCCTCAGCTGGGTCGCCATCGTGACAGAGCTGTCGAGCTCCGTCATACTTTACAGCAACAAGACCACCACCCTCACCATGCAGGCGTATATCTACATCGGACGCGGCGAATACGGCACGGCAGCAGCATTTGCGGCCATCCTCACCGTCATCACCGCACTGAGCCTCTTCCTCTACATGGCGATAAGCAAGTCCGAGGACGATATACAGCTCTGATCCTCCGGCACACGACCGCCCAATAGATGCAAATGCATCCGGGAATATATCAAAAAAAAGGAGAACCAAAATGAAGAAAATCCTAGCACTCGTACTGGCGCTTTGCATGATCTTTGCACTGTGCGCCTGCGGACAGTCCGCAGCACCTGCCGAACAGCCCGCTAAGAATGAAGCCCCCGCTGCTGACGGAGCGGCTCCCGCCGAAGACGCGGCAGTCGAGGAAGACCTGGGCGACACCCTCGTCCTCTACTCCTCCATGACCGAAGCCGACCTTGATGCTCTCAAGACCTGCTTCAACGAAGTGTACCCCGACATCGAGATTGAGGTCATCTCCGGTTCCGCCGGTGAGTTCACCGCGAAGATTCAGGCCGAAGCCGGCAACCCCCAGGGCGACGTTACTTGGGGTGGCCTTGCTGACTCCGACGGCGACAAGTACGCCGAGATATTCGAAGCATGGGTCTCTGACAACGACGACGAGCAGATGGAAGGCTACAGCACCCCCAACGGCTTTTACAGCATGGATCACCTCTCCACCGTTTGCTTCTGCGTCAACACCGAGCTTGAGAAGGAACTCGGTCTGAACATCCAGTCCTACGAAGACCTCCTCGATCCCGCACTCAAGGGCAAAATCGTCTTCTCCGATCCCAACAGCTCCTCCGCTGCATGGAACAACCTCTGCAACATCTTCTCCGTTTACGGCATCGACACCGATGAGGCATGGGACTACATCGACGCTCTCCTTGAGAACATGGTCGTTGTTGAGAAGTCTTCCGTCTGCTTCAACTCCGTCTCTGACGGTGAGTACGTTGTCGGCCTGACCTACGAGGACGGTGCGATCAAGCTCAACCAGAGCGCAGCCGAGCTCGGCACTGAGGCTGTCACCGAGGTTCGCTACCCCTCCAACGGCACTTCCGCCTCTGCTTTCGGTGTAGCGATCGTCAAGGGTGCTCCCCACATGGCAGCTGCAAAGGCTTTCGTCAACTGGGTCACCTCCGCTGAGGGTCAGAGCGCCATGGCAGAGTACATGCAGGGCACTCTCCGCTTCACCAACGCCAACTACACCTCTCCCGAGAACGCATGGCTCAAGGCGTCCGGCGACATCACCTGGGTCACCCGTGACGTCCCCACTCTGACTGCACAGAAGGCTGACCTTCTTGCCAAGTGGAACGAGCACCTCGCCGCTGTTCAGGGCTGATAGGCAAAGCTGTAATATCTGACTGACATAAGCCCGCTTTATGCGGGCTTATGTTTTAAAAACCGCCGTGCGGTGACTTCCGTCGGCGCTCACCGTGAGCGTGAACGCCGCCGGAAATCACCTGAAAGGGGAGATAATATGAAAATGTACAACACACCGCAGGAGCTCTCAAAATACCTCAACATAAAGTTGGAGTGCGACTGCGGCCGGACGCATTATGTGCCCATAAAGGGCGTGGAGATAGGTGCGGGCGCGATCGAGCGTCTGCCGCACTATGTGAAGAGTCTGGGCTATGACCATCCGCTCGTTCTCTGTGACGAGATAACCTACAAGATCGCCGGCGCGCGCTGCATGGAGCTTATGCAGACGGCTGGCATCGCTGCGGCAGAGCATACGTTAACGCACCTTGGCTTTGACGAGGCGACACTCGGCGAGATTGTGATAAATAAGCCGGACGACTGCGACCTCATTATCGGCGTCGGCACGGGATCGATAACCGACATGACGCGCTATTCCAGCTTCAAGCTCAAGCTGCCGTGCTTCACTGTCGCCACCGGCGCACCGATGGACGGCTTTGCCGCTTCCATCGGCATCATGAATGTCAACAACCTCAAGGCCACCATGCCCGCCCACTGCACCGAGGTCATCATCGGTGACACGGATATCCTCAAGACCGCGCCTTACCGCATGACCGTCGCGGGCTTCGGCGACCTCATCGGCAAGCTCACCTGCCTCAATGACTGGGAGCTTGCGCGGATAATAAACGGGGAGCATTACTGCCATAATATCGTCACGCTCGTGCGCGAATGTGTGGCGGATGTGATGAAGGAAGCCCCGAAGATAAAGCAGCGCGACCCGGAGACACTCGGCAGCGTCATGCGCGGTCTCGTCCTCTCGGGCGCCGCCATCAGCCTTTACGGCGATTCCCGCCCCGCTTCCGGTGCGGAGCACCATATGTCCCACTATTGGGAGACGATACTTGAGCAGCGCGGTATCCGCCCCGCGATGCACGGCGAGCAGGTCGCCGTGGGGACGGTGCTGGTTCTGATGCTCATTGAGGAGCTGCTCAAGGAAAATATAGACTTCGACGCGGCGCGCGAGAGTGCGCGCGCTTACAACTCCGCGGCATGGGAGCGGGAGATACGCGCCCACTACGGTGCAGCGGCAGACGAGGTCATTGCCTTGGAGCAGAAAGCAGGCAAAAACAATATTGAAGGCCGTCTCGCGCGTATCGACAGCATGCAGCGCAGCTGGGATGCGGTGCGCGTTCAGCTTGAGACCCTGCCGGAGAGTTCCTCCGTGCGCGTGCTTCTGCGGGACATCGGCTGTCCCTGCACCCCGGCAGACATCGGCGTGGACGATGAACTGCTTATGGACACGTTCCGTTACTGCAAGGAGATACGCGCACGCTACACCGTCTTCCAGACCGTGTACGACCTCGGGCTCACCGATAAGCTCGCTGCGCGGGTGATAGAGAAGGCGAACAGCACCGATTGAGAAGAAAAGGAGAGGCAATATGCTTGAAAAGCTGAAAGAGGAAGTTCTTCGGGCAAATCTTCTGCTGCCGAAGTATGGCCTTGTGACATTCACATGGGGCAATGTCTCCGGTATCGACCGGGAAAGCGGGCTTGTCGTGATAAAGCCGTCGGGCGTGCCGTATGACGGCATGACGACGGAGGACATGGTCGTGGTCGACCTTGACGGTACGCGCGTTGAGGGCAAATGGAAGCCGTCAAGCGACACCCCCACGCATGTGGAGCTTTACAAGGCGTTCCCCAAGTGCGGCGGCATCGTCCATACGCACTCCCGCTGGGCGACTACGTTCGCTCAGGCTGGGCGCAATATTCCCGCCATGGGCACGACGCACGGGGATTATTTCTATGGTGACATCCCCTGCACCCGCCTCATGACGCCCGATGAGATCGCGGGCGAATACGAAAAGGAGACCGGCAAGGTCATCATCGAAACCTTTGCCTGCACTGACCCCGCCGCTGTTCCCGGCGTCGTGGTGCATTCGCACGGTCCGTTCGCTTGGGGCAAGGGTGCCTTGGAGGCGGTGCACAACGCCGTTGTGATGGAGGAGGTCGCCTTCATGGACTGGCACACCATGATGCTCAACCCCGACAGCGGACACATGCAGCAGGAGCTTCTGGACAAGCACTATCTCCGCAAGCACGGCAAAAACGCCTACTACGGCCAGAACTGAAAGGTAAAGCTAAAAAAGCATCAAGGCGTGAGCGGCATACCGCCCACGCCTTGATGCAGCTTGTCAAAGAAGTCTCGCAAATATGCGAGCTATTTGGTATAATGGGGAAAAAAGATAACCGGCGAGATGTGGTAATAGTGGATATAGATCAGCTTGTACCAAAGGATCACCTGCTGAGGAAAATAGAAAAGGTAATGGACTATGACTGGCTGTATGAGCGGTTGAGTCCGTACTATTGCCATGGCGTGGGACGGGACGGAAC
>CEBY01023639.1_pt1 | contig 32463 bp, 28 predicted proteins | sample 554731 | NCBI WGS metagenome assembly CEBY01 (sample SAMEA3182050, study PRJEB8094) | gut metagenome | biome: human; feature: gut; material: Stool; isolation source: human stools | place: Canada | collected 2012-02-22
CCCCTTGCTCTGACATTGAGCTTGTGATATACTGATCAGCGGGAATTGCGATTTCTTCAAAGGGGTTTCGCGTTTCTCTGTCCCGCTCCGGTGTTGCCGCACCTGAGCGGGCTTTTTCTTTGTCGAGGCTCATTGCATTGCCTCCTGATGTTCCAGCGCTGGAAACGGCACGATATTTGAGCCGTTCAGGAAGCTTTCCAGCACTTCGAGATTGACGAGGTACTTACCGCCGACACGCACCGCGGGGAGCTGCCCTGTCGTCACCAGACGCCGCAGCGCGGTCTTTGTGAGCGCCGTTTCGGGGTCCCGCTCCATGATCCATGCGTGCGCTTGGTCTAATGTCCTCATGCGCGGCATATCAAGACACCCCCTCGGCGGAGATTTCATCGATAAGGTTAATAATGCGCACTTTCTCTTCGTCCGGAAGCTCATGTCTCAATTTCCGCGACAAGCTATAGTCTGCGATTCCCAACTTATCGGCAATTTGCCAGATACGAACCTTTTTCTCCGCTGCATACTTTTTTATTTCGCCATTGTTCATTTTGCTTGCCTCCAAATTGTTGTTGCAATTATTTCTTGCTCGTGTTATAGTATATATGCCGCAACAGCAATGTGCAATGATTTTTTGCCAAAATTCTAAAAGCGCAACAGATTCTTGCTAAAACGGGGTGAATTGATATGCCACGCAAGCGCGAAACATTACCTGAAAACTATAATGCAGATTTCCCTAAACGATTACGCGAGCTTTTGGCCGAAAATGGTAAATCACAAAAAGAGCTTGCCGAAGCCATGGGTAAGACTCGACAGGCTATCGGCTATTATGCAGATGGTTCTTCCTCCCCCGATTGGGAGGCTCTAAAATTCATTGCTAATTATTTTGAGGTTTCCGCAGATTATCTATTAGGGCTCAGTGATGTAAGGAGTCCTGAGGTAAATATGCAGATAGTGTGTAATTATACTGGACTTTCAGAAGATGCTATCCTTGTTTTGCGAGATGCGTTTACATCTGTTCATCATTACTGTGCGCTGAGTGACTTAATCGAAAGTGATGATTATTTGAATTACTATTTATGCAGAGTCCGTGAAGAAACCATCGCTTTAGATAAACTCTGTGAGGATTTGAAAGCAAACTTCCCAACTATCGAGCAGCTCAAATGCAACGCAATGAAATTCGCAGAGCCAGTTATAACCGCCAGAGAGCGCTTAGAAGTTGCTTTGTATCGTTTATCAGACGCCCTCACATTTGATGTAAACGAGTTATATTCATCAAGAAACGCTTTATATGAGGCTACAGAACTCATAGATGAAATTTTTATCAGCGTCTCTGACCCAGCGCCCATCAACACAGGAGATACACCCGATGGCGAACATAAAGAGGATTGACGGCAAGACCGGCACGGCCTTTAAGATCACAGTCACCAAAGGCCGCGATCTGGACGGAAAACAGATACGTCATTACCGGACATGGACGCCCGCTCCCGGAATGACAGAAAGGCAAATGGAGAAAGCCGTGCGGTGTGCAGCTATGGACTTTGAGCGGGAGATTTCCCAAGGGTATCAGGCAGACGACCGGCAGAGCTTCGCAGAATATGCCGAGTACGTGCTTGACCTGAAGGAGCGGAGCGGGTGCAAGACGCGCACGGTGCTTTCATACCGGGAGCTGCTGCGCCGCATAAACCCGGCGATCGGACACATGAAGCTTGCGGACATCCGCCCGCTGCACCTAAACCGCTTTTATAAGTCTCTGGCCGCCGAGGGCGTGCGCAGAGCGGGCACGAAAGCCCGGTTGACCGGAGACATGGCCGCCGTGCTGAAAGAGCGCGGAATGACCCACAAGGACGCAGCAGAGGCCGCGGGCATATCCCCGGCGACTGTGGACGCCGTCTGTCTCGGACGCACGGTATCAAAGGAGTCGGCAGAGAAGCTCTGCACCGGCCTGAAGCTCCCGCTCGCGAAGTATTTCGTAATGGAGCAGGACACGCGCCCGCTCTCAGGTAAAACAATACTGGAGTATCACCGCTGCATACACGCTATACTTGCTCAAGCGGAGCGGGAAATGCTTGTATCTTACAATGCGGCTGCAAAGGCAACGCCGCCGAAGCCCGAACGCCGGGAGGTAAACTATTTCCAGCCTGAGGAGCTGCCGCGCATACTCGACGCGCTGGACGAAGAGCCTATCAAATGGCGCGCGCTTGTGAATCTCCTCATTGTCACCGGCTGCCGCCGTGGGGAAATAGCCGCCCTCAAGTGGGCAAAGGTCGATTTCAAAAACAGCAAGATCACCATAGACTCGACGCTGATATACACCCCTCAGACCGGCATACAGGAAAACGCCACCAAGACGCGGGACGTGCGATATCTGAAGCTGCCCGCCGAGACTATGGCACTGCTGAGGAGTTACCGGCAATGGTGGGTAGAGCTGCGCTTCAAGAACGGCGACCAATGGGCAGGAACTGATTACCTGTTTGTCCAGAACGACGGCAAGCCCATGAACCCGGACACGATCTCCGCTTGGGTCTCCGCCTTCTCCGTCCGCCGCGGACTGCCGCACATCAACCCGCACGCTTTCAGGCACACAGTGGCCTCCGTGCTTATCAATAACGGGCAGGACATCGTTACCGTTTCCCGGAGGCTTGGCCACTCCCGCACATCTACCACGCTCGACATATACTCTCACCTTATCGCCGAGGCCGACGCCGACGCCAGCGAGTGCATAGCAAACTCACTCCTCCGCCGACAGGCATAAGAGAGGGCAGCCTCCAGTATACAGGATCAGCAGAAAAGCAAAAACGGCTGCACTCCTTTTCCGGAGTACAGCCGTTTTTTCGGGCTTGTGCGCTAAATGTGCGCCAAATCGTGATTTTGGGGGAATGGCTATAAAAAGCGGAAAGCCTGTAACCATTGAGATTACAGGCTTTTTCGTGGCACGCCGTAAGGGATTCGAACCCCTGACCTTCTGGTCCGTAGCCAGACGCTCTATCCAGCTGAGCTAACGGCGCATTTAGGCTCTCACCTGAGAGCTTGTTTATATTAGCACAGTCGGAAGAATAATGCAATACCTTTTTTCAATTTTATTGGAAAAATTTTGTCTGGCTGCGTTCAGCCGCGCTTTTACCAGCCCATGGAATCGCAGACGGAATCGGCGATGTCGCCGACTGCCTTGAGAGTACGGCCGACTGCGCTCTTCATGGGGTGCTTCTTGGGACGCATCGCGATCATGGCCGCGCTGCCGACGATCAGCCCCATACCCATACCGACATAGAAATTTCTTTTATTCATTTTTTACACCTCCATAATCAGGTATCTATATTATGTGCGCAAAATGCGTTGATACATCGAGGCAAATTGTGGTAGAATAAAGGCATGAAACAAGTATCAGTCAAATCGGAGGGATATATATGAGCGTAAGAATACTGGCGGTCGGCGACGTGTGCGGCCAGCCGGGTCTGGATTTTTTGGAAAAGCGCCTGAAAGAATACAAAAAGGAACAAAACATCGCCTTTGCCGTCGTCAACGGTGAAAATGCAAACGTCGTCGGCATCACGCCGCGGCAGGCCGATGCGATCCTCCGCGCCGGCGCGGACGTCATCACGCTCGGCAACCACACATGGACGCGCACGGAGCTTCAGCCCTATCTCGACGAGCGGCGCAAGATCCTGCGCCCGGCAAACTTCGGCCCGCAGTGCCCCGGACGCGGCATCAACGTATACTCCACGCCCTTCGGTGATGTCTGCGTGCTGAACTTGATGGGGCGCTTCACGCTTGACAGCAACACCGACAATCCCTTTGTAATTGCCGACGGGTACATGGCCGAGATAAAGGAGAAGATCATCCTTGTGGACTTCCACGCCGAGGGCACGAGCGAGAAACGCGCGATGGGCTATATGCTCGACGGCCGCGCCTCCGCGGTCTGGGGCACGCACACCCATGTGCAGACCTCGGACGCGTGCGTGCTGCCTAAAGGCACGGGCTACATCACCGACCTCGGCATGACGGGAGCGGTACACTCCGTGCTCGGCGTCGACCCGGAGCAGAGCATAGGCAAGTTCATGGGCGACCCGCCGCGCCGCTACGAGGCCGCGAAGGGGCCGGCAAAGCTTGAGGGCTGCATATTTGAGATAGACCCGGAGACGGGCAGGTGCCTGAGCGCCGAAGGGATAAGACTGACATGAGCAAGATAAAAATTCTCCATGCCGCCGACCTGCATCTGGACTCCCCGTTTGAGGGGCTCCCGGCAGGCAAGGCCGCAATACGCCGCGGAGAGCAGCGCGCGCTGCTTTCGCGGATCGCCGAGCTTACGCGCCGTGAGGGCGTGCAGCTGGTGCTGCTCGCGGGCGACCTGCTCGACAGTGAAAATACATACTACGAGACCGGCGAGGAGCTTTGCCGCTCGCTGAGCCAGATAGCAGTGCCGGTATTCATCTCCCCCGGCAACCACGATTTCTATTCGCCGAAATCCGTCTACGCGCGCCTCAAGCTCCCGGAGAACGTGCATGTGTTCACCTCCGGGGACATTGAAGCCGTCACGCTGCCGGAGATAGGTGTGCGTGTGTTCGGTGCGGCGTTCACCGATAAGCGCAGCGGAGCGATGCTGCGCGGCTTCCACGCCGAGCGCAAGGACGGACTACTGAACATTCTGTGCATCCACGGCGACGTAGGCGTCAGGGACTCGGTCTATGACCCCATAAGCGAGGACGAGCTCAGAGCCAGCGGCATGGACTACGCTGCGCTGGGGCACGTCCACAAGGCCAGCGGCCTTAAAAAGGCCGGGGACACATGGTACTCATGGCCTGGCTGCCCGGAAGGGCGCGGCTTTGACGAGACTGGCGAAAAGACCGTGAGCCTCGTCACCCTCGGCGACGGCGAATGCAGCCTTGAGCCCGTGTGCATCGCGAGCCGCCGGTACGAGATACTGAAGATCGACGTCACGGGCACCGATCCGCTGCTCGCGATCCACACCTCGCTGCCTGATGAGACGGTGAAGGACGTCTACCGCATCATCCTCACGGGCGAATCGGACACGAGCCCCGACCTGAGCCGCCTGCACTATAACCTTGAGGAGCTGTTCTTCGAGCTTCAGCTGCGCGACGAGACGCGGCTGCGCCGAAGCGTATGGGAACGCGCGGGGGACGACACTCTGCGTGGGCTCTTCCTCAAAAAGCTCCGGACAAAATACGACGCGGCGCGCGACGATGAGCAGCGCCGCCGCATAGAGCATGCCGCCCGCTGGGGGCTCGCCGCGCTCGACAACATGGAGGAGGTCGCAAAGCATGAAGATCAATAAGCTGACTGCGTCCTTCGGCAAGCTGGAAAACGAGACGCTGAGCCTGCACGACGGGCTGAACGTTATATACGCGCCGAACGAGAGCGGCAAATCCACATGGTGCGCGTTCATCATGGCGATGCTCTACGGGGTGGATTCCTCGGAGCGCGCCCGCGCAGGCTACCTGCCCGACAAGCTGCGCTACGCCCCGTGGTCGGGCGCACCGATGGAGGGCAGCATGGAGCTGACCGCCGACCGGCGCGACATTACCATCACGCGCAGGACGCGCACGAAGAGCGCGCCGATGCGCGACTTCACAGCGGTGTACACCGGCAGCAGCGTTCCGGTGAAGGAGCTCAACGGCAGCAACGCCGGGGAAATGCTGACGGGCGTATCGAAGGACGTGTTTCGCCGCAGCGCATTCATCGCGCAGGGTACGGTCGCCGTATCGGGAAGCCCGGAGCTTGAGAAGCGGATAAACGCGATAGTCTCCACCGGCGAGGAATCCGGCTCGTTCAGCGAGGCGGACGAGCGGCTGCGCGCATGGCAGCGCAAGCGGCGCTACAACCGTAAGGGCATGCTGCCGGAGCTTGAGGCTAAGATGGACGACACCCAGCGCCGGCTTGACGATATGGGCGGTTCTATCGGGGACGTCGAGTCCCTCGAAAAGCAGCTCGATGAGACGAAGGCGCGCTGCACCCTGCTTGAGCAGGAGGTCACGGACGCGCGCCGACGCCAGCGCCGCGAGGCGCTCGACCGGCTGAATGCCGGGCGCGCGGAGCTTCAGCGCAGCAGCGAGGAGCACGACGCGGCAATGACGCTGCTCTCGCAGCGGCGCGAGGAGCTGGGCGCAAGTCCCTTCGGCAGCCGTGAGCCGGGAGAGCTTGACGCGGAAGTGCAGACCGACCTTGACGAGCTCGATGAGCTTCGCGCCGCGGCATCGAAGAAGCCGAAGCCCCTGTGGGGCGTATTGCTGATGGTGCTGGCAGTCGCAGCGGCGGCGCTGTACACGAGCCTTGACGTGCTCGCGTTCATGATCGCCGCGGCAGTGTTCTGCGTCGGCGCGATAGTGATGCTGCTGCGCTACGGCAAGGAGCGCAGCGCAGCGGCAGCGGCGCTTGAACGTCAGACAGTGCTGTTGAGGAAATACCAGGCGCGGTCATCCGGCGAGATAAAGGCGGCGCTGGAGGGCTACGAGCAGCTCTGGGAGAGCGCAAGGGACGCGGAGCAGCAGGAGCTGCACACGCGCCGCGCTTACGAAAACGCCCGCAATATGCAGAGCGGTCTTGAAGAGTCGGCACTGGGCGAGCTCGACTTTGCTTCCGGTGACTCCGAGGCCGCGCGGCTCGGACGTGAACTGACCGCGGCGCGCGGCGAGGCCGAACGCCTGAGTCAGCAGATCGCCGGGATAAACGGACGGCTCGCCGCGATGGGCGACCCGCTCGTCCTCTCCAGCAGCCTGAGCTGCATGAGGGAGGAGTACGAGCTCATCTGCGACGAGTACGACGCGATAAACCTCGCCATCGACACGCTGCGCGAGGCGGACGCCGAGATACAGAGCCGCTTCTCCCCGGAGCTGGGGCGCGTCGCCGCGGGCTATATGTCTGCCGTGACCGGCGGGCGCTATTCCGACGTGCTCATAAACCGTGACTTCACGGCGAAGGCGCGCACGAAGGACGACGTTGTGGCGCACGACGCGGAGTATCTGAGCGCGGGTACGCTGGATATAATGTATCTGGCGGTGCGCCTTGCGGTGTGCGAGCTTGCGCTGCCGGAGGGCGAGACCTGCCCGCTGATAATAGACGATGCGCTCGTAAACCTTGACGAGACGCGTCTTGAACAGGCAATGGCGCTCCTGCGCGAGATTGCGAAGGAGCGGCAGATAATACTCTTCAGCTGCCGCAGAACGGACGGCAGATAAGCGACAAACAGAAAGCGAGGCTTACAGATGAAATACGATTTTACAACAGTGCTCGACCGGCACGGCAAGGACTCTCTTGCCTTCGACAAGATACCCTTCGCAGGCGTGAAGCCCGACGAGGGCTTTGACTCGATTCCGATGTGGATCGCGGACATGAGCTTTGTCGCCGCGCCCCCGGCCATGGAGGCGATACTCAAGCGCATGGAGATGCCGAACTTCGGCTACTTCGCCCTGCCGGACGAATACTTTGACAGCATCATAAACTGGCAGCGCACGCGCAACGGCGTCGAGGGGCTGCTCCCGGAGCACATCGGCTATGAAAACGGCGTACTCGGCGGCGTGAGCTCGGCGGTGCAGAGCTTCACCTCGCCGGGGGACAAGATACTCATCCACTCCCCCACCTACGTCGGCTTCACGCACACTATGGACGACACCGGGCGCGTCATAGTCCACAGCGAACTCAAGCGCGACGAGAACGGCATCTGGCGCATGGACTATGAGGACATGGACAGGAAGATAAAGGAGAACAACATCCATTTCGCGATCTTCTGCTCTCCGCACAATCCCTGCGGCAGAGTGTGGGAGCGGTGGGAGATAGAAAAGGCGATGGAGGTCTACGCCGCGAACGACTGCATCGTCATCTCTGACGAGATATGGTCGGACATCATCATGCCCGGACACAAGCACATCCCGACGCAGTCCGTCTCCGAGGACGCAAGGAACCGCGTCATCGCCTTCTACGCGCCGAGCAAGACCTTCTCTCTGGCCGGGCTTGTCGGCTCCTACCATATCATCTATAACAAATACCTGCGTGACCGTGTCGTCCGCCGCGGCGAAATGAGCCATTACAACGAGTGCAACGTTCTGTCCATGCACGCGCTCATCGGCGCTTTCAGTCCGGAGGGCATGGAGTGGGCGAGCGAGATGTGCCGTGTCATTGACGAGAACCTTGAGTACGCCTGCAATTTCATAAACGCAAACTTCAAGGGAGTGAGCTGCCAGCGGCCGCAGGGGACATATATGCTCTTCCTCGACTGCGCGGGCTACTGCGCCGAGCACGGCATAAGCATAACGGAGCTTCAGCACCGCGGGGTGCGCTGCGGTGTTATCTGGCAGAACGGCGAGGACTTCATCTATCCCAAGTCCATCCGTATGAATCTCGCCCTGCCGAAGTCAAGGCTCATTGAGGCCTTCGACCGGCTGAAGAAGTACGTGTTTATCTGAAGGGAAAAGTTGGACTCGCCGCAAGGTGCTTGCAGTTTTGGCAGAGCTGATTTTTGTTCAGGCAAGGCAAAGCCCTTGGTAATACTTTGTGTATTGCCAAGGGCTTTAACGACGCATGGGCGGAAATCAGCCTGCCAAAATCGGTAGATCTAATGGTTCCCCCGTCGACGCGATCAGGGCTGCGGCATTGTGCCGCAGCCCTGATTTTTTGTTTATGCTTTTGTTTCGCTATGCCGTTTCGGCTCAGTCATTGCCGGTGCGGCGCTTCTTGTAGATCACTATTGCCGCGCCCGCGCATGCGAGGGACGCCGCCATGACTGCAATCCACAGACCGAGGTTGGATTCGTCGCCGGTCTTCGGTGCGCCCTTGCCGTCGGTGACGATGACTATCGCGGTGTCATTCAGCCACAGGTTCTCAAAGACGTATTCCTGACCGTCAATGGTGACGCCGGTGACATATGCGGTGTTCTCGATCTTTGTGCCGGTGGACAGGCCGGAGTTGAGTCTTACCCTGATCGTTGCCGTCGCGGACTTGCCGTCTGCGAGTCTTGCGATCGTCCATGAGCTTGTGCCGCTGTTGTATCCGCCGAAGCTGCTGGAATAGCGGACAGTGGACGGGAGGTAATCGAGCACGTTGACATTTGTCAGGTCAACGCCGGTGTTGTTGGTGACGGTGATGGTGTACTTCACGTAGGAGCCGGGAGTCGCGTAGGTCTTATCCGCGGTCTTGGTGATAGTCAGGCCGCCCCAGTTGATCTTGGTGTAGTTGATAACGATCTCGACGTTGATACCGTTGTCTGTTGCTGTCACAGTCTTTTCAACTACGGCTTTTCCATCACAGCTATAGCCAAAAACATCATAGCCGGACTGCGTGAACCTAACGGTGTAATCCCTGCCGGGAACTGCACTGACCTTTTCGGTGTAGGTCGCGGTCTTGTTCGTCGGATCCATCGTAAGTGCAATATTTACACCATTCTTGAAAAACTCATTGTTTCTGTCGCCGCGGAGCTTATAAGACGTCGGGAACGTTGCTTCGCCCTCAAGGCCGACAAACTTGACCGTAACGGTCGCTTCCATCTCGACCAACGGCATCACTTCGACCGGATCAGAATCAGCAATATATACCACATCATTGAAGGTGGTCTGTACACGGTTTGCCGCGATAACGTCGCCAGCAAAGTCTGCATCGATCACTGCCTTGAAGCTGAGTTCACGAACCTCATTTCTGGAGAGCGTACCCGTCCAAGATATGGTTCTTGCAGCTCTGTCGTAGTAGCCGCCATTGCTGATGGTCGCTTCATCTACAGTGATGTTCTGGGGCAGAGTGTCTATAACGTTCAACGTTACAGCGTCGCTGGTGTTGTTAGTGACAGTGATGGTGTAGGTGAGCGTATCGCCGGGAGCAGCCGTGGTCTTGTCAACGGTCTTGCTGATCTCGATGGGCTTAACCACGCCAATGGACACGGTGGCTTCCTTCACGCCGTCCCACACGTTACCGTTGCACTCAGCATGGGTGATCTTGGCGGTGTTCGTTATCGTATCAGAGGACACATCTGCCACTCTGACGGTTATGCCGAAGGTTTTGTAGCCGGGATAAAGAGAATCAATAGTAGCAGTGAGTGTTCTGGTATCGCTATCATATGTCAGTCCTCCGGAGCAGCTGACGTAGTCTACTTCACTCGGAAGAGTATCACTGACAACTATATTCTCCATCGTATAATCGCTTGAGTTCCAGACAGTGATCGTATAGGTGAACTCATCGCCGAGCGTGACCTTGCCGTCGGCCATATTGGGGATTGCCTTGGTGATTCTCAGAGTAGCATCCCAATCGGGCGCGGGGCCGGGCTTAGGCTCTACCGGAGTGGTGACGGAAGCGCTGATATCTTTGCCCAGTTCAGTCATGCCGCCTACGGCGTTTACAATCGTGGCAGTGTTCGTAATGCTGCCGGTAGTATCATCATTGACTCTTACGGTCACAGTGAAGGAATGCACGCCGTCTTTTTCGAGCGTGGGTATCGTTACTTCGACAGTACCGTTACCGGGCTCACCAGCCGAAGCGCTGACGAAAGTGACACCAGCGGGCAGCGTATCTACGACGACGACATTGTTCAGGTCAACACCGGTGTGGTTGGTGACGGTGATCTTATAGGTGAGCTCTTCGCCGGGAGCGACCGTGGCCGTCTCCGGGTCGGTGACCTTGGTGATCTCCAGACCGTTCCAATCGGGAAGGTCGGGGGTGGGAGTCGTGCTCTCAAACCACTGAGCCCAGAGCTCAAGAGTGTCTCCCGGTCTGATGTCTATTGCAGCTCCGGGATCATAAAAAGTCCCGCTTCCATCCTGCTTTGTGTTCCATGTAAGGAACGTCTTCCCAGAGGGAGCGGTGAAGCCAACTTCACCAGTAGTTTCGACCCTATACGCGCTCGGATCAACATCAGCACGGATGACAGGATCGGTGGTCGCTGTGCCGCCGTTGGCGTGGTATATGACCGTGGCCGTCGTCGGCAGTTTCTTCCACTGAGCGTAAATCGTGGTGCTGGCAGAAATGGTTATCGTTCCGGTTACAGCATCTCCCTTGCCGTCGGCCCGAGTGTTCCAGCCGGTGAACTCGTAGCCGTCCTTAGCGGTGATGCCGATAGCATCGGGAGACTTTATCGTGAAGGTATAGCTCTCGCCCTCAGTCACCTTCACAGTATCCTTGTGCTGATTGCCATTGCCGCCGTTCGGGTCGTATGTAAGGGTGATCTCGACCTGCTCAGGAATCTTCTCCCACTTGGCGTAGAGGGTCTTGGTCGTACCGGCTGCGACGGTGATCGTATCATTTGCGTTGTAAACCGTTCCGGTACCGGCAGCGTTCTCAGTCCAGCCGACGAACGTGTAGCCGGGTCTGGCCAGAGTTCCATTGCCCTTTACGGTGAAGCTTCCATTCTTGCCCTTTTCGACAGGCTTGGTCTCAGAGGCAGGAACGGTGCCCGTGTAATCGGTGCAGTTGGCATCATATTTGAGAGTGGTGTCCAGCTTGGTTACGGGCAGGGGCTTATCGCCGGATATCCAAATTGTGGTGCTAACTCCGCCTGAAGTGTTCCACGACATACCAAAGGTTATACTGCCAGTGGCATTGGACATATCTTTGTTATAGATTTTTGCATTGGTCGTCCACGTAGCAGTGTAATTGCCGACTACAACATCGATGACCAGCGTCCATCCGGATTCATTGCTTCCGACAAAACGAGCAGATGCGGAGCCGCTCGCATTGGCTCCGTTACCGTCACAGGCATCTGTACGCTTTATATATTCAGTTTTCGTATACCCATTTACAGTGTGTTCCTGGGTGTTGGGGTTCCAATAATAACCGCTGACGCGCAGCGTAAGAGGAACACTGTTCTAACTTCTCTGCGTATCAGCTTCATAGCCGATAAGCCCCAGCAGCTTTGCGAATGCGGCGGCAACCTCAGGCAGAGCTTGCTCTTCCTCGCTCAGGGTGGTATCATGCTGGATCTGAGCCGCTTCGAGCGCAGCCGGATCGGGGTTCTCCGCGTCTATAGCTTCGACTGCTGCAAGGAAAGCCTTAACAGCGTCGGACATTCCCTCAGCTTCGTCCTTGGTCTCTTCCTCAGGCTCATCCTCGGATTTTTCCTTGGCCGTGTCCTTGTCCTCGGTCTTGGTTTCTTCCTTGGCCGTGTCCTTGTTCTCGGTCTTGGCTTCTTCCTTGACCGCGTCCTTGTTCTCGGTCTTGGTTTCTTCCTTGACCGCGTCCTTGTTCTCGGTCTTGGCTTCTTCCTTGGCCGTGTCCTTGTTCTCGGTCTTGGCTTCTTCCTTGACCGCGTCCTTATTCTCGGTCTTGGGTTCAGCCTTGGCCGTGTCCTTGTTCTCTTCGACCTTTACGGTCTCCTCCGCTGCGGTCTGGGCATCCGCGGACTGAGCTTCCTCAGCAAACGCGGCGCTCGGCAGCATACTCACGAGCATCGTGAGCAGCAGCACGACAGATAGAAATGTTTTCCATGAATTCTTCTTCATATCGCACAATTCCTTTCAAAGTATTCGCTTACAAATATGAAAAGAGATTACTTCACGCCATAAAGTATAACCTTTAACAATTGCAAAGGCAAGAAAGAATCGGATACAATTAGTTACAATTTGGTATATGTTTCAGGCAGCAGCCACGACGGGCAGGGATATCAACAGTTTGAGGGCTCGGAGGTGGTGAAATGTTCCAAAGGGGATATGGGTGCGGCACCTTTCTGCTGCACCTATTATCTCATCCGGCGGATAAAACAGCAAGCGGGTTTTGGGTTTATGCCCGCGGCTCGGAGACAGCCGCGTCAAAAAGGGTGTGCGACCGCGCGTCACACACCCTTTGTCGGTATTCTTCTATTCTTCTCAGCTGTTGAGGTACTTGATTGCAATGCTCACAAAGCCTTCCGCACCGGCCTTGATGGCTTCGGGCTTGAAGATACACTTGGAGCTGTGCAGGGCGTAGGTCTCCTCGCCGGTGTACTGCTCGCAGTTGAGCCACATGAGCGCTGCGGGAGTGCCGGTGGCCAGACCGTAGTAGCTGAAGTCCTCGGAACCGGAGGAGGGCTCGTCCAGCCAAACGACGCTGTTCTCTCCGAGCTCCTCGGTGAGGGTCTCGCTGATGAGGTCGATGAGCTTATCATCGTTTTCGACGCAGGCATAGCCGGTCAGCGCCTGAACATCGACCTTGCAGCCGGAGAGCGCTTCGACGCCCTTGCCGATGGCAAAGGTATGGTCGCGAATGACCTTGGCAGTCTCGTTGTCATAGTATCTGAAGCAGCCGCCCGCGGTGGCGTAGTCGGGGATGATGTTGACACGGCTGCCGCCGCTGATGGTGCCGACGGAGAGGATAGCGGTCTTGAGAGGATCGGTGTTGCGGGAGACGATCTGCTGGAGCAGGACGATCAGCTGGCTGATCGCGAGGATTGCGTCGTTGCCGTTCTGCGGCTGGGAGCCGTGCGCGGTCTTGCCGTGGACATCGAAGCGGTAGAGATCAAAGCCGCTGGTGATGACGCCCTTCTTGATGGCGAACTGGCAGTTATGGTCAGGCGTTGCGGGGTTCATGTGCAGGGCGATGATTGCATCGACATGCGGGTTCTCCATGCAGCCGTACTCGACCATGTGCATTGCGCCGCCGGTGGTGTCACTCGGGTTCGCGGCTTCCTCGGCGGGCTGGAAGATGAGCTTCACGCTGCCGGGGAACTTGTCTCTGTTCTCGCAGAGGATGCGCGCGGCGGTGAGCAGGATGGTGATGTGCATATCGTGGCCGCAGGCGTGCATGACGCCCTCGTTCTCGGACGCGAACTCAACGCCGGTCTCCTCGGTGACAGGCAGAGCGTCCATATCGGCGCGGATGGCGATGCACTTGCCCTCGCCCTTGCCGCCCTTTATCAGCGCGACGAGGCCGGTCATCCATGTGCGCTCAACAGAGTCGACGCCGTATTCCTTCAGCTTCTCCATAATGAGAGCGCTGGTTCTCTCTTCTTTATAAGAAAGCTCCGGATGGCGATGGATATCCTCGCGGATGGCTTTCATTTCGGGATAGTATTTTTCAACTGCTTCTTTGAACATTTAAGGTTCCCCCCAATCTCTTTCACTGTTGTAGAGTATATTCCAATTGTCTGATATGTGCAAGCATTCTTTGAATTTATATGCACTTTTACGATAAAAATCGGCGTTCTGTCCCCTCATTGCGGGGGCAGAACGCCGTGCGCTTGTTTAATATGACGCCTTATTTGCCGAGCATGATCTTGAGGATCTCAACATCGGTGCTCTTCATGCCCTCGCGGCCCATACGGCCAACGCTTTCGATTGTCTCCTCGACGTTATCCTCGACAAGACCCTCGCCGGGTTTGAAGACTCTGCCCTTCTCGCTCATGTTCATGGCGAGCAGGGCCATGCCGACTGCCGTGGCGATCTTGGAGGCGCAGGAGCTCTTCGCACCGTCGCAGACCATACCGCCGGTGGTGTTGATGGTGTTGGTGATGATGCCGCAGATGTCCTCATAGCTGCCGCCGAGCATATAGGCGATGCCGCAGGCCGCGCCGGTGGCGGCACTGGTCGCGCCGCAGTACGCAGAAAGGCTGCCTATGTAGCGCTTCTCATGCAGGGAGATGAGGTTCGAGAGCGCGAGAGCGCGCAGCATCTTATCCTCGGGGATCTTATACTCCCTCGCATAGACGAGCACCGGCATGGAGACGGTGATTCCCTGGTTGCCGCTGCCGGAGTTGATGACAACAGGCATTGCGCAGCCGTTCATTCTTGCGTCGGAGCCGGCGGCGGCGTAGGCGCGGGCGCGGTCGACGAGAGAGCTGGACTCCTCGGCGATGGTGCGGCCGACCTCGGCGCCCCACGAGTTCTTGAGCCCCTCCTCGGCGATGGCGCTGTTGCACTTGATCTGATTTTCAAGCACCTCGCGCACGTCGTCAAGGTTGACCTCGTTTGCGAAATCATAGATATCGCGGACGTTCAGCAGGCTCTTGTCGGCAGCTGCGGGGGCGGCGCCCTCCTCTTTTGCCTGAGCTGCGTCATAGATGACCTCGCCGTTTTTCTCGATGCGGGTGATGTTGCTGTGGTAGTCCTTTATCTCGACGAGCGCGGTCTGGTCGCCCTTGTTCGCCTCGATGCGGATATAGAGATTCGCCACACCCTCGACCAGCTCGCAGTCACAGCAGTGATCCGCAACCATCTTGTGCATAAGGGCAATGTCCTCATCGCTTACGGAGTGGAGCACATCCAGAACTCTGGACGCGTCGCCCCCGATGATGCCGAGCAGAGCGGCGGTGTCAATGCCGCGCGCGCCGCCCGAGTTCGGGACGGTGACAGCCATGACGTTTTTCACGATGTTCCCGCTGCAATATACCGTACAGTGCTCAGGTATGTCACCGAGCACCTCGCGAAGTTTCGCGCCGGCATACGCGATGGCAATGGGCTCGGTACAGCCTGTCGCCATTGTGAGTTCATCATGGAGCAGCTTAACATAATTGTCATATACTTTCTTATCCATTATGATACTCCTTCTGTCTGTGTGTATTTTTCGGCGTAGTGGGTTACGTTTCGATTACTTGTTGTTCAGGAAGTCGTAAGCGAACTGGGCGGTGAGAGCAGAGCCGCGCCAGAGGACAGATTCGTCGACGGTGTACTTCTCATTGTGGTTGGTGTAGATAAGTCCCTTTTCGACGTTTCTGGAGCCGATGAAGGCGAAGAACGCAGGGATCTTCTCCATGAAGAGTGCGAAGTCCTCGCTGCCCATGAGAGGCGGCATCTCGTTGTTGACGCCCTCGGGTCCGAAGAGCTTGAGAGCGGCGTTCTGCGCGATCTCGTTGAGCTCGTGATCCTCGTTGATGACTGCGGGGAGCATCGGGCTGAACTCCAGCTCGGCGGTGCAGTCATGCGCCTCGGCGGTGCTCTTGATGATCTTGTTGAGGTCGGCCTCAAGGTCGTGTCTCAGCTCGCGGGAGTAGGTGCGGATGGTGCCGACGAGCTCGACATCGGGGCAGATGATGTTGTACATGCTGCCGCCGTGGAACTTGCCGACGGTGACGACCAGAGGATTGACCGGGTTATTCTTGCGGCTGACATAGGTCTGGAGAGCCATGACTATTGCGGAAGCGGCGATGATGGCGTCGTGACCGTCCTGAGGCGCAGAGCCGTGGGACTGGAGACCCTTGACGCGGATGGTGAAGTTATCGCAGGAGGCCATGCGGTTGCCGGCAGCAACGCAGACATAGGGAGCGTCCAGAGTTCCCCAGATGTGCTGGCCGAAAATGGCGTCAACACCGTCGAGGATGTTGTGGTCGACATAGTACTTTGCGCCGCAGGCCATTTCCTCACCGGACTGGAGCAGGAACTTGACCTTGCCCTTGAGCTCGTCCTTCTTCTCAAGCAGGATGTGAGCCGCGCCGAGCAGCATGGCCATGTGGTTATCGTGGCCGCAGGCGTGCATGACGCCCTCGTTCTGGGAAGCGAACTCAAGTCCGGTGCCCTCCTTGACAGGCAGAGCATCGATATCGGCACGCAGCATAACGGTGCGGCCGGGCTTGCCTGTGTCGAGAGTGGCGATCAGGCCGGGGTAGTCGGGGAAGGTCTGGATCTCCATACCCATCTTCTCAAACTCCGCGACGAGAGCCTTGGTGGTCTCCCACTCTTTGAAGCTGAGCTCGGGATGCGCGTGGAAGTATCTCCTGCGCTCGATGATATAGGGTTCGTACTTTTGTGCCAGAGCTTTAATGTCCATAAAAGCCCCTCCTTCTTTATAATATATTTTTTTAATCAAAATTGGGACGGCACAACTATTCGTTATGCCGCCCCGTAAGATCACTTATTAAGAAAGTCTGCCGCTACCTGACAGTACAGACAAGCGCCGTTGAGCAGAGCATCCTCGTCAACCTTAAACTTCGGGCTATGGTGAGCATGGAAAGTGTCCTTTGCTTCGCAGCCGCAGCCGACGAGCGCAATAGCCCCCATCTGGTCAGGAGCAGCATCGATAAAGAAGCAGAAGTCCTCGCCGCCGGTGGTCGGGTCGAAGTCGATCTTGTAGCTGTCATCGTCGCCGTAGATCTTCTTGCAGGCACCGTCAATGATATCAGCCATGTAGGGATGGTTGACAGTGGGCGTAGTGAGGGTGGTGTACTTGGTCTTGTAGGTGCATCTGTATGCTTCGCAGATGCCCTTTACGATACGCTCGATGCGCTCGGGGAACTCGGCAAAGACCTGCCTGTCGAAGCAGCGGGTAGTACCGGCGAGGTAGCCGCTGTCGGCAATGACATTCCAGCGGGTGCCGACGTCCATGCGGCCGACCGTGCAGACGGCGGCGTCAATGGGCCTGTACTCGCGGGAGACGATGGTCTGGAGGGAGTTCACGATAGCGGCGCAGCAGGTGACTGCGTCATGGCAGTTGTGGGGCTCTGCACCGTGGCCGCCCTTGCCCTGCACCCAAATCTCGAACTGGCCTGCGGAGGCCATTCTCGGGCCAGCCGCAAAAGCGACCTTGCCGATGGGGACCTGAGTCCAGATGTGCTGGCCGTAGACAGCGTCAACACCTTCCATTGCGCCGTTTTCAATCATGGAGGGAGCGCCCTGAGCGGTCTCCTCAGCGGGCTGGAACGCGAGCTTGACGGTGCCGCACAGCTCGTCCTTGACATCGTTGAGGATGTGAGCGGCGGTGAGCATCATAGCAGTATGGGTATCGTGGCCGCAGGCGTGCATAACGCCGTCGACAGTGGACTTATAGGGCAGGTCATTCTCCTCGGGGACGGGAAGAGCGTCCATGTCGCCGCGGATGAGGATGGTCTTGCCGGGCTTGCCGCCCTTTATGGTGGCCAATACGCCGGTCTCAAGACCGCACTGTACGTAAGGCACACCTATCTTATCAAGTTCGGACTGGACGAACTTGCTGGTTTCATATTCCTTGGTGCTGAGTTCGGGGTGCATGTGGAGATATCTGCGGGTCTCGATGATGTAGTCGCTGTACTTCTGAGCAGTTTCCTTGATGTTCATAATATGCCCTTCCTTTTCCGCCGCGTGCGCGGCGTCATTGCAGATGAATAAATACTGCTTAAGCTGCGCCGCATATCTGCATACGCGGCGCAGCCGTTAAACTAAGTAGAATACCGAATCAGAACAGGTTGGTGAACAGGCCTGCAATGATAACGGAGGTGATAGTGACGGTGGTGAAGCCGCCGACGATCATGCTGGGGTACATTTCGCCCATGAGGTAATCGAACTCTTCCTTGGTCTCGCCCAGAGCCTTGCAGGTGTTCTCGGTGATGATGGCATTGGGGGGGAAGCCGTAGAGAGCGGTCAGACCGTTTGCCAGAGCGAGGCAGAAGTCGATCTTGAGGAGCTTTGCAGCGATGAACTCAAAGATAGCCATGCCGATAACACCGACAACGATGAGGAGGAGCATCGGGCCGATAACGGAACCGAGCATTGCGGGGGTAGCAGTCTTCAGGCCGTCGAAAACGTACATCATCAGAGCGAACATAACGATGCCGTAGGAGTTGGCCTTATTGAGGGAGTTGACATCGAGGAAGCCAATGGTGGTGCCAAGAACGCCGAGGACGAGAGCCCAGACAGCGCCGGAGATCTTGCCGATGCCGGGGAATGCGATGGTGCCGAGCATGGTTGCGAGCCAAGCAACGATACCGAGCTTGAGGAAGATCATAACAGGGCCGTTCCACTTCTCAGGCAGCTCGGGGATGAGCTTCTTCTTTGCCTTGTTTGCGGTACCGGCTTCGAGCTCGTTTGCCTTCTCGACTGCGTTGACCTCAGCTGCATCGCTGGTCTTAACCTCGCCGGAGCGGAACTTCTTGAGGAGCTTCTTGCCTTCGAGCTGGAGGCAGAGAGCGGTGAGGGGGTAGCCTGCAAAGCCCTGCACGCAGTACATCGCTATTGCAAAGAGAGCTGCGGCCTCGAGACCCTTCTCGGCTGCGGCAGTCTGCATGGTGACAGCTGCGACGATGCCGCCGGTGAGAGGAGGCAGGCCGGCAACGACGAATTCCCTACCAATGATGGGAATGCAGACGAGCCAGCAGGCGAGGCACATACCCGCCAGACCAGCAAGGCAGACGACGATGGTCTTCCACTGTTCACCCAGCTGCTTGAGGCTGATGATGGTGCCCATGTGGGTGATGAGGAGATAGATGCCGATGGTGCTGCCGAATGGGATCAGCTTGGAGTCGGAAATAAGCTCCGCAGGCAGAACTGTCCAATAACCAATCAGCAGAACGATCGCCGTGACAAACACGGAGGGGACCCATGCCTTGGTCAGGATGGACACTGCATCGCCTATCAGGTAGGCTACGGCGCACAGAACGAACGCCAGTGCAAAGTTGTACATATATTGTTCCTCCTTTTTTCTCTTTATTTATTCTACGGCACGGCGGATACGCCGCAGCGCATGAATAAATATGCTGGTATTATAGCAACTGCCAGCGGCAATGTCAAGGACTTCAGTCATTTAAAGTGCAAATTTTTTAAGGATTTTCGACATGATAAAAGCTAATGACCGTCGCGCGCATCTGTAATGTAAACCGGTTTCTCGGTTTAGCGCGTATTTTATCAGCATCGTCCCTGTGTTTATGCATTTTTAGTTTTACGGGCGTGGAAATTTTGTATAATTATTTATATTTTAACGTGTCAAACTATAATAAAAATACCGTCTGCCTACAGCAGACGGTATTTTTATTAGACAGCAATAAATTACTTGATCTCGACGGTTGCGCCGACAGCTTCGAGCTGAGCCTTGAGAGCCTTTGCGTCTTCCTTGGAGATGCCTTCCTTGACCTTTGCGGGGACGGCTTCGACCATTGCCTTTGCCTCTGCGAGGCCGAGACCGGTGATACCACGGATCTCCTTGATGACCTTGATCTTCTCTGCGCCGAAAGCGGTCATGACAACGTCAAACTCGGTCTTCTCTTCGACAGCGGGGCCAGCAGCAACTGCAGGGCCGGCAGCGACGGCAGCGGCAGAAACACCGAAGGTGTCCTCCAGAGCATGTACGAGCTCGCTGAGCTCAAGAACGGTAAGGCCTTTGATCTCTTCGATCATGGCAGCGATTTTTTCACTCATTATAATTTCCTCCATTAATTATTTGTGCAGCCTGATTATTCAGCTGCGGCTTCAGCAGCGCCGGACTCGATAGAGCCGCCCTTCTGCTCGAGAATCTGACCGAGGCAAACGGCCAGGCCGGTGATGGGTGCGATCATGGTGCCCAGAACCTTGGAATACAGAGCATCCTTGGAGGGCAGAGAAGACATTTCGGCTATCTCAGCGTCGGTAAGGATCTTGCCCTCCATGAAGGCAGCCTTGACGTTGAAACGGTCGCCCAGCTTCTTGCTGTAATCATTGATGATACGGAAAGGAGCGATGGGGTCATTCTCAGCGGTGGCCAGAGAAGTGGTGCCGTTGAGGACGTGGTCGAGACCGCTCATCCCCAGCTTGTCCAGAGCCTTTCTGGTCAGGGTGTTCTTGACAACAGTATAGTTGACCTCGTCCTTGCGCAGCTCGGTACGGAGAGCGGTGTCCTCAGAAACGGTGATTCCCTTGTAATCGACCAGGATACCTGCGCTTGCGCCCTTGATGCGTTCAGCCAGAGCCTCGACTATTGCCTGCTTTTCGCTAAGAACCTTTGCATTTGGCATATTGTGTTTCACCTCCACGCGAATGATAACACGCCCAAAAAGAAAACCCCTGCGTCAAGACGCAAGGGCACAAAAACAATCACGGTAAACCTTGATATTGTTAATGTCCTCGGCAGGATTTACGGGCAGAACCCACCTGCTGTCTTTGGAGCGCCATAACAATATAACAAAGTTCCGAACGAAAGTCAAGTATTTTCAATGCTTTTCCGCGTATTTTTTCCGAGCTACGCGGTGATGTTCTTCTTTATGCGGCTTATCGCGTTTTTCTCAAGGCGCGATACCTGCGCCTGCGATATGCCGACCTCCTTTGCGACCTCCATCTGCGTGCGCCCGTCATAGAAGCGCAGGGCGAGGATGTGCTTTTCCCGGCTGTCGAGCCGCTTGACGGCCTCCTGAAGCGCGATCTGCTCAAGCCACTGCTCGTCGGTGTTGCGGGTGTCGCCGATCTGATCCATCACGCAGGCGCTCTCACCGCCGTCGCTGTACACCGGGTCGTAGAGGGAGACGGGGTCGCTTATCGCCTCCATCGCAAACACGACCTCCTGCCGCGGTATGCCGAGTTCCTTGGCAATAGCCTCGATGCTCGGTTCACGCCCGTCGGCGGCGGTCAGGCGCTCCTTGGCCTGAAGCACCTTATAGGCCGTGTCGCGCATTGAGCGCGACACGCGGATTGCGCTGTGGTCGCGCAGGAAACGCCGCAGCTCCCCGGCGATCATCGGCACGCCGTAGGTCGAAAACTGCACGTTCTGGCTCAGGTCGAAGCAGTCCACGGCCTTGATGAGCCCGATGCAGCCGACCTGAAACAGATCGTCCATGCTCTCGCCGCGCCCGGCAAACTTCTGGATTACCGACAGAACCAGCCTCAGGTTCCCTGAGATCAGCTCCTCACGCGCGGTCTTGTCGCCGCCGTGGGCGCGCTCGAGCAGCGCGCGGGTCTCGGCGGATCTCAGCACAGGGAGCCTTGCCGTGTTGACTCCGCATATCTCTACCTTGCCCTGTATAACCGTCACTCCTTTTTTATCCGAAGGACGCATATGCGCCCGTCCAAGAGTGTGGTTATTATTTCCCGTCTTGGGAAATTTGATACGCGGCTTGTGCTGCGCGCCGCCGTGTGGTATTCTAATGCCCGTATGTCCTTGGCAGCTGATGGCAAGAAAGGTGGTATTATAATAATGAAGATAACTACACGTAAGCTCGCCGTTTCGGCGATACTGCTCGCGGCGGATGTGCTGCTGACGCGGGTATTCGCGTTCAACACCCCGCTTATGAAAATCGGACTCGGCTTTGCCGCGATCGCGCTGTGCGCGATGCTTTATGGCCCCGCATGGGCGGCGCTCATCTCCGCGCTGGGCGACCTCATCGGCTCGCTCGCGTTCCCGACAGGCGCGTACTTTCCCGGCTTCACGCTGACCGCTGCGGTCACGGGGCTGATATTCGGCCTGTGCCTGTATAAGCGCTCCCGCTCGTGGCTCCCCGCTGTTCTCGCGGCGGCGCTCAACTGCCTGATAGTCTCCTTCCTCGCAAACTCCGCGATGATTTCCTTCATCACCGGCAACTCCTACGCCGCGATGCTCGCAACGCGCGCGGTGCAGCTGGCGGTCATGCTGCCGGTACAGGCGGCGGTGCTGCTCCTGCTCACGCGCTCGAAGTTCATCGCAAAGCAGGTCGCGGAATACGGGATGTGAAGTTTCCTCGATATAGCTGGACCCACTATGCAGTGATTTTACGCTTCTGCATAGTGGGTCATTTTATTCGGAGGCTGTTTTACATATTAAACGACCTGCATCAGACCGCCGTCATGTACCTGCACGGTGCCAGTTATATGTGCGCCGGCCGGGGACGACAGATATATGCAATGCGCACCCAGTTCTATGGTTTCTCCAAATCTGTGCATAGGCATATTCTTAGTCGCATTCTCCAACATAACAGGGTCCATCTGCGCATCGAGCTGAGAGTGGAACGGGCCGGGGGCAATGTTGTTGACCCTTATCCCGTAGCTGCCGAACTCGATCGCGAGGAAGCGCATGAAGTTATCAAGGCCGGCCTTCGCGGCATAGTAAGGCGGGTTGGGGTGCGTCAGCGCGTCGCTGACTCTCTGACCGCCGATGGAGGAAATGTTGATTATGCTTCCGCCTGTGCCGTGCTCGATCATAGGCTTTGCAAAAACATATACCATGTTCGCGACGCCGTTGAGGTCGATATCTATAACCTTGTTCCATTCCTTCAGATCTTCATCATCAAGGAAGTGTGTGGTGCAGGCAACTCCGGCACAGTTTATCAGGACGTCAACATGGTCAAACTCCCTAAGCACTTCTTCTTTTGCTGCTTTGACGCTGTCGAGTTTGGAGACATCGCACTTGACGGAAAAGCATTTTACGTCGTGCTTGCTAAGCTCCGCAGCAACTGCCGCGCCGCGCTCGGGATTTCGACCGAGTATCGCGACATTCGCACCGGCTTCCGCATAGGCCGTCGCAATGCCGAGGCCGATGCCGCTGTAGCCGCCGGTAACGACAACGTTATATCCCTTGACGCTGAACGCACCTTCTATCGATTCTATTGCAGGTGTAATGAATGCCATTTCTTCTCCTTTCATACTCGGACGGCATAATTATATGCCATGTGGTTTGCGCTGGCCATATCCTCGACATGGTCTGCGTCGCCTATGACGTATACTTCCGGAATAAGACGTTTGAGCTCCTCGACGCCGTCTGTGACCGGCTTCAGGCCGAACGCAGTGACGACCGTATCCGCTTCGATAAAGCTGTGCTTCCAATTGCGATCCTCTATTTCTACGCCTTTTTCGGTTATTGCGACGACCTTGCTGTTGCCTATCTGCTTTATGCCGTACTCCGGTATCAGCTTGGACTGCATCATCCACTGAGATATTTCAGCCATCCCTTTGCCGAACTCCTCAACAGGTATCATGTCAACGACCGTGACGTCTTTCCCCTCCATGGCCAGAGCCAGAGCACACTCACTGCCGCTGGAGCCGCCGCCGCACACAACGACTTTCTGTCCGGTTTTTACCTTCTTTGTGTCGGTGTCGATCACGTTTACGACGTTCTTCCCGTCTATGCCTTTGATGGGCGGCACTATGAGATCGGACCCGGTCGCGATGAAGAGCGCGTCGGGTTTTTCTGCCATAACATTCTCCGGTGTTGCCTTGGTACCGAGTCTGATATCCGCGCCGCACTCCATCGTAGTGCGGACCATCCACTGCTCATACCTTCTCATGTCACCCTTGAACGGAAGCTTATCTATCATGGGCAAATGCCCGCCGAGAGAATCGCTCATTTCAAAAAGGATGACCTTGTGTCCCCGCTGAGTGCAGATCTGTGCGGCGGTCATTCCCGCAACTCCACCGCCTACAATAACGATCTTCTTCGGCGTATGAGCGGGAAGAATATCTTTGTAGTTCCCAGTGCGTCCGAGCTGGGGGTTAACGGCGCAGCGGATATGGTGCGACGAGCCCGCACAGTTCCAGCAGCCAAGGCACGGGCGAACAGCGTCTGCATCGCCTCGATATGTCTTCTTCACGATATCGGGATCGGCAAGATAAGCCCTGGCCATGGCGACTATGTCGGCTTTGCCATCGCCTATTATCTTGTCAGCCTCCTCAACGGAGGATATCCGGCCTACCGTAGTGACGGGGATATGTATGTCGGGGCAGTTCTTTACCGCTTCGGCGTACTTGACAAACAGGTTATGCGGCGAAAAATACGGGGGCATGGTAGTGTACATAGTCAGCGGTTCGACGACCCATCCGCCTGATACGTGGACAAGGTCTATATACTTCTGCGCATGCTTGATGAACTCTATCGTCTCGTCGATCTTCATGCCGCCGGGCACGATCTCTTCGCCGCTTATTCTCATCTCGACCGGCATATCGCCCGCTGCTTCCCTGACCGCTTTGAGAACATCCAGCGGGAATCTCATGCGGTTTTCAAAGCTACCACCGTACCAGTCGTGACGTGTGTTGGTCTTGGGAGAGAGGAACTGAGCCAGAAGGTTTCCGTGTGCGGCATGGATCATCACCATGTCGAAACCGACAGCCTTGAGACGTTTTACAACGTCTTTATAATGCTCTATAACGGTATCCATATCGCGCTGAGTCATCTCACGGATATGACGGGAGCCCCATGTTGTGGGGAACACGGACGGAGCGATCGCGTCCGGCTGACGCAGAAGAGTGGGATTTGCGCCGCGTCCGGCGTGCACCAGCTCTATTGAAAGTTTTGCACCATGAGCATGAACGACTTCGGGCAGCCGTGCAAGGTCTATCATCTTGTGGTCATCGGTTATGTCGAGCTCTCCGGCAAAGTCTTCACCGGTGTCATGGTCAACAGAGGTCGCGCCGATCGTCACAAGGCCGACTCCTGTGGCGGCCTGCATGTCAAGGTAATTGACGTAGTTGTCAGTTACGCAACCGTTGTATGTGGTCATAGGGTTTACATGGGGTGAAAACTGGAGGCGGTTTTTCAGGACTAGATTTCTTATTTTTATAGGCTGAAAAACATTTTTATACTGATCCGGGTTAAACATTCTTATCTCCTCTCATTATGTGTTCTGCTTTTTAGTGCCGGTTTCCGGCAGGAACAATGTGATAACAAAGAGTATCAGGAAAATCGCTCCGACGCAGATGAAGAACTTCACAAAGTCGATCCCATTTGCTCCGCTGCACATGGGGACAAGAACATAGGACGGTATGAGCGTCGGGCCAAGAAGCTCTATTGTGGAGATCAGACCTGTTGCCGTACCGGCGTAGCGCGCACCAATCTCGGGGATCTGTACGGGCATTGCGAAAAAGAAGGGCATCATCGCGGAGGCACACATGCCGGTGACGAAGAAAGCGATATAGGACGCGGCACCGCTGAGCCTCCATCCGAAGGTGTAGCCCACTGCGCATACAGCGGCAAACACAAGCATGAACGGCTTATTCTTGCCAACTTTTGCCGCGATCATGGGCATAAAGAGCGAGCCGAAAAGGGAGCCGAGAGGGACGATCGACGACGCGACACCCGCCGACTGTTCGCTCATACCCTTGCTCTGCAGCGCAAGAGCAAGAAATGCATTGTTGCAGACCTGCCCGCCAAGGCAGAGCATCAAGCCGATTGCGATAAGCCACATATATTTGTTGCCGAAAACGACCTTTGCCGTCTCCTTGAAACTTGGCTCATCCTTTACTTCAGCCCGTGCGCCGTCAGTTTTCATCTCCTTGCCGAAAACAAGCCAGAGCATCAAGGCGACAACAGTGAGCGCGCCGGAAAGAATGAATGCGCTGTCAAGGCTTGCAAAGTTAGAGGTGGTCGACTGAGCAATGAACTGAGCTATAACGGGAACACTCATGAATATTCCCATAGCGGTGGCAAACGCGGCAGGGCTGAGCCAAGTTCCGAAGCATTTGCCGCAGGTAACATTCGTCGAGGTAACGCCGAAGCCGACAAGCATTATCGCTATGTACATGGAACTGAAGCCGCCGGCAAAAGCGTGCCATACGCCGCCTATCGCAGCAAGGACCATGCAGACGCTCACCGTTTTCTTCAGGCCGAATCTGTCGGTGATTATACCGAGGATTATGCTGAACGCGATAGCGGGGATCGTTCCTGCGTTAAATATTGCGGAATATTGCTGCTCACCTATTCCAAGGCGCTCCATAAGCCTTCCGGCCACGGGAGCCATCTGATACTGAAGATACTGGGTCGAGAAAACTATAATGCAGAACAGCGCAACTATGACCCAGCCATAGTTTGTTTTCTTTTTTTCCATGTCTATTTCTCCTGTTTCAGTTAAGTATTTGTTCGTTTTCTCTGTTTTTTGCTGTGGCAAGATACACGCACAGCAGCACAGCGCCCATAACCGCGAGGGAAATTCCGGCGATGTTTATTGCGCCGCGGCCAAAGACGCCGCCGATGGCAGTGTCAAGCGCGGAGACGATCGTCGGGTGTACAAAGTTGCCAAGGCCGTTGGCCGCGGCGACCATCGATACGGAAAATGCCACATATGCCAGCTTTGAAAGTTCCTCTGCGCGCGCAAGATAGGCACACAGCAACGCGCCCGTGCCGAAGCCCGCCACAGCAAGACTTATCATTATTGCCGGCAGGCTGTGGCTTGCAGCAACGCCGATAAAGCCCGCGCCGTCAAAGAAGTATGATACCGGGAGCACATAGATCCCGATCCTCTTCTTTATATAGCCGAAGGCTGCCGAGCCAAGCATGGTCCCGAACGAATAGAACGCCATTACGGTGCCGGTATTGGTCGCGCTCCCTATCCCTTCGCCTTCTATCATGAGGGAAATATTGGTCGTTGGTATGCAGGCAAAAATCATTGCCACAAACAGAACCGCGGCTAAGCCGTATATTTTGCCGGGAATGCAGCTGAATATGCGTTTTCCAGCAGGCTCCGCAGTCTTCAGGACCTTATCCATCGGGATGTCCGGGAGAAACAGCACAACAAGGACGAGCGAAAACAGGCCCATGAGGTAAGCAAGGAAGCTGAGGTGCCAGTCGATATCCGCAAAGTAGCCGCCGACCTGCTGCATGAAGATGCAGCCGATGCTTCCGACCGCCTGATTGAATCCAATGAGTTTATCGCGTACACGCCCCTCGTAGAATACCGGAATTATGGCCAATGCTGCCGGCAGAGTGATACCGGTCCCGATGCCAAGCGCGAGTCGACACAGCATTATCAGGGGCAAATTATTGAGGAACACCGGCATGGAGCCGCCGAAGCTGAACAGGAGCAAGCCGAAAATGATCAGCTTTCTTGGCTGTATCCGGTTGCTGAGCCAGCCATACACCGGAGCCATCACGCAGATCGCAAGCGTCGGGAGCGTCACGATCATCTGTATCATCCCGATCGATACATTCGGATAAGCCTGACAAATGGCAGATATAGCCGGAGATACCGCTCCTGCCGAAACGTCCTGTAGGCCTACGGACAAAACGGTAATGAGCATTATCGCTGGGTTAAGCGTTTTCTGGTCCCGTCTCAAAATAGATCCTCCTTCTCTGTGATTAGTTAATATATTAACGATTAATCACATACTATCACACTTTGTGAAAAAGTAAATAAACAATATCGGTGGCTTGGTATAAGCGTTTTCTTATACCAAGCCACCGATCAAAAGCAGAGGGTGTATTCATTTTATCCGACACAGCATTTTATAAATTGCCTGACCGTCTTATCCGCAGTATTCTTTTTCCATGCAAGCGCGATGCTGACGGTATCGTTATATTTGTCGATGACGCGGAAAACATTACTTTCCCTGTCAATGTTCGCGTTTTCTGTCACGAAAGCGATCCCCATACCGGCCGAAACAAGGACAGCCTGCGCTTTCATGTCGGTAACTTCTATCGTCCTTGGCGGAGCGAAGCCTACCGATCTGAATGCATTGATCAAATGTTCATGGCTCTTTATCCCGCCCTCTCTTGCAAGCATTATGACCGTCTCACCGGCAAGATCGTCCATGTTGAGATGCTCCTTCTCGGCAAGAGCGCTTGTTTTCGCCATGATCACACCAGAATTCTCCGAATACAGTATCTCTGTTTCTATCAGTCCGCTGTCCTCAAACTCATATATCGGGCCAATGGCAAGGTCGGCCTCGCCGTTTTTGAGCTGTTCCGCCATCTCTGTCAGCGCGGATGTGCGTACATTTATAATAATGTCCGAGAACTTGCGTCCGAATACCGACAGCATATCCGGAATCATCTCGCTTCCGACCTGCGTGATGGCGATGGTGATGTTTTTCTTTCCGCTGTCAAGACTGTCCTTTATCTGCCCAAGCGTCTCCTGATATGCTGCAAGGGTGCTCCTGCAGAAATTATACAGAAGCAGCCCCTGCGCGTTTACCTTCACACCGCTGCTCTGTCTGTCGAACAGACTCGTTCCAACTTCGTTTTCTATTGCCGTCATCTGCTGACTTATCGCTGTTTGCGAAATGAAGTTTTTCCTCGCCACCATCGAAAAATTTCCCAGTTCAACCGCATCGACAAAATATTTCATCTTTCTCAGATTCATGTCTACACCCCATTTGCCTTTGTGCTGTCTGCACGGTCTCATTGTATGAAGATATTTTAACATATTGTTTCCGCTTATGCAAACCCTGCGGAGCTGACTATCAGAATTTGACGGCGGCTTTTCTGCTTGACAAAGCGTTTACTTGACAAGATGCTTTTCCAACTTTATAATTTCTACATTATTTAAGTATATATAACTGCGCATAAGTGAGGATACGGCCATGCTCTTTAACTCCATACAATTCATGCTGTTTCTGCCGCTGGTGCTGCTGGTATATTATGTGCTGCCGGACAGGGTGAAATATATATGGCTGCTCATATGCAGCTGCTTTTTCTACATGTGCTGGAACGCGGCGTACATCACGCTTATCGCGGGGTCGATAATCGTGACCTATGCCTGCGGGCTCCGGCTTGACAGGCTGAACGCCGCACAGTTCACGGATGAAGAGCGCTCGAAAAAGAAAAAGGCCGTTGTGGCGCTGTGTCTGGTGATAAACCTCGGCATACTGTTCTTCTTCAAGTATTTCTACTTCATGCTGGATAACCTGAACCTTGTTCTCTCAGCGGTGAACATCCAGCTCAACCGGCCGAGCTTCGATATCCTGCTGCCGGTCGGCATCTCCTTTTACACCTTTCAGGCGCTGGGCTACACCATAGACGTTTACCGCGGGGAAATAAAGGCCGAGCGGAATCTGCTGCGCTATGCACTGTTCGTCTCCTTCTTTCCGCAGCTCGTCGCCGGGCCTATCGAGCGGAGCAGGAACCTTCTCTCTCAGCTTGAGACGCCGAAGAAGTTCCGGTTTGAAAATATGCAGGAAGGGCTTTACCTGATGCTGTGGGGCTTCTTTATGAAGATAGTCATCGCGGACAGGATAGCCATTTTCGTCGACCAGATATACGGCCCGAACTATGCGGACTACGGCGGCCTTACAGTTATCGCGGCGACGGTGCTGTTCGCGGTGCAGATATACTGCGACTTCGGCGGCTATTCGGCCATCGCGATGGGCTCGGCAAAGATGCTGGGCGTCGAGCTGATGGAGAATTTCAACACGCCATATTTCTCGCGCTCCGTGGCAGAGTTCTGGCGCAGGTGGCACATCTCGCTCTCCAGCTGGTTCAAGGATTATCTGTACATCCCCCTCGGCGGTAACAGAAAAGGAAAGCTCAGGAAGCACCTCAATATAATGATCACTTTTGCCGTCAGCGGCCTGTGGCACGGAGCAAACTGGGGCTTTGTGGTATGGGGCGCTCTGAACGGGCTTTATCAGGTCATCGGCGACTGGCTGCGTCCGCTGAGGAAAAAGCTTTCCGGCGCGCTGTGCCTGAAGGAGGACAGCTTCGGCTACAGGCTTGGCCAGATGCTGATAACATTTGCGCTGATCGACGTGTCATGGGTCTTTTTCAGGGCGCATGAGCTCCGCCCTGCGCTCTCGATGCTCCGGAGTATGCTGTATATAAAGCCGGAGGTGCTGCTGAACTGGGTAATATTCGCAGGCGCGCTGGACGAGCCGAATATCTTGATCCTCTTTGCCGCGCTCATTCTCCTCACCTTTGCCGATGTGCTGAAATACCGCGGCGTAAAGGTACGAGCCCGCATAATGGAGCAGGACTGGCTGTTCCAGGCGCTGGTCATATCGCTGTCCGCCGCGGCCATTCTGCTTTTCGGAGTATGGGGCGGCGCGTATAACGCGGCAAGCTTTATCTATTTCCAGTTCTAAGGGGGCGCATGGCATGAAGAAAAGATTTTCCCGCATAGCCGGAGTCATAGCGGCATGCGTTATTATCGCCCTGCTCCTGTCCTATCTGACAGTGCTGACGGTTTGGAAGGAAACCTATAAGGAAAAGGGCACCTTCGTGGATAAGGCCGGAGACTGCGATGTGCTCTTATTCGGCAACAGCAGGATAAGAGACTCTGTTTTCCCGATGGAACTGTGGAACGAGTTCGGCATCACCAGCTATAATCTCGGCCTTCCCGGCACCACGGTGCAGACCTACTACTGGGCGCTGGTGAACGCGCTGGACTATGCCGACCCCGAACTTGTGGTGGTGGACTGCTGCCTTCTGGCGCGGACTACGGAGGAATCGCTGTCTTCCATTCAGGCGGTCATGGCTGCCTTCCCGTTCTCATTCACCAAGGTCAGGACGGCGCTGGATATTTTCCCGCTGGACGAATACTCCTTTGACGATATGTTTGCCGTTATCTGGCCCTTTTCCAAATTTCATAACCGTTGGGCGGAACTGGAGCCGGACGATTTTCACAACGATAAGAGTGACGCGCTCGGCGCCTTCGAGTGTGTCCGCAGCGTAGTACCGGAGTTCGACAGCACTATGCCTGCGGATACCGACTATGCGAAGATAGAAAAAAGCATTGATAATATGCGGCGTATCGCGCAGTTATGCAGCGAGCGCGGCATAAAGCTTGTTTTCAGCTATACGCCGCACCCGGCCACGAATACGGAAAGGTGGCAGACCTCCGTCGCCGAGGAGACCGCGGCGGAGCTGGGCGTTGAGTTCATCAATTTCCTTGATACCGACATCGTTGATTATTACACGGATATGTATGATGCAAATTCGCACCTGAACATTTCCGGTGCAAGGAAGCTCACCCGCTATCTGGGCCGCCTGCTCTCCGAAGAATACGGGCTTGCGGATCACCGCGGGGAAGCCGGCTATTCCTCGTGGGATGCGGACTATCAGGAATATCTGAAGACGCGGGAGCAGCAGCTGGCGGATGAAACGGATCTGAGCAGAGCTCTGCTGATGCTCTCCTATGAGCGCTATTCAAGCCTTATTTACATCCCGGCCGGATCCGGGCTTTTCGGGAACGACCGGGTCACGAAGCTCATAGAGAACGCCGCCGGGACGGAGCTCCCCGAACTCAGGAAAGCCGCTGAGAGCGGCGAAGAGTACCTGCTCCTCAACGACCGCGCTGCGGCGGCAAGCTATGAAGCGTCGGGCAGCGGAATTTATGACGGCAGCGGTGGCATAAAACTTTCCGCCGACCTGTCGGAATTATCCGTAGGGGAGCAGTCATATCCCCTGAGTGTCGTTGGCTTTCCCGGTGATGGAGATGTGAGGGTGTTCGTATTCACGCCGGAGCTGGAGCCCATCCCGGAGTGCTGCCACTCCTTCGGGCTCGGTGCGGACGGTGCCTTTATCCGCACGGATTATTTTCAGAAGTAGAGTATCAGCCCCGGACAATTCGTCCGGGGCTGAGTTTTATTATATCTATTTACCGTTCTTCTCGGAAGTAGGCAAGGCCGAGAGAGGCGGGGGGCTGATTCTCGCGCTTGTCGCGCATGGAGGAGATGACCAGAACTACGATAGTGACGACGTAGGGGATCATCTTATACAGCTCCTTGACGGCGAGGTTCGTGCCGGTGGGCAGGAACAGATACAGGATATACAGGCCGCCGAAGAGGATGGAGGATATCACGCCGACATCCGGCTTCCAGATTGTGAAGATAACGAGCGCGATGGCGAGCCAGCCGCGGTCGCCGAAAGCGTCGTTCGACCAGATGCCGCAGGCGTAGTCCATGACGTAGTACAGGCCGCCGAGACCGGCGATCATGCTACCGACGCAGGTGGCGATATATTTATACTTTTTGACATCAATACCGGCAGCGTCCGCGGTGTTCGGGCTCTCGCCGACGGCGCGCAGGTGCAGGCCGACGCGGGTGTGCTTGAGGACGTAGGCCGCAGCAAGTGCTATGATTATTGCGGCGTAGGCGAGGAAGCCGTAGCTCAGGAATATCTTGCCGAACCAGCCGAGCTTATCGGCTATGGGAAGAGAGCGGCTGTAGTAGGCGCTCGTCGCGGACAGGGCGATGGACGGGACTTCGCTGCCGGTGAGCTTGATGAGCGAGCCGCCGAAGAAGTTGCCGA
>CEBY01061518.1_pt1 | contig 32262 bp, 21 predicted proteins | sample 554731 | NCBI WGS metagenome assembly CEBY01 (sample SAMEA3182050, study PRJEB8094) | gut metagenome | biome: human; feature: gut; material: Stool; isolation source: human stools | place: Canada | collected 2012-02-22
AATGTTAATTTTATAGCATTTAAAAGATTTGAAGATAAGGATAAGTATTCGCAGAACTCTAGAATATATAATATTCTGCATTTAACAAAAATGGGAAATCGTTTGTTTGATCCTAAAAAGCCTGTGGAAGACTATCTTCAAGAAGAGAATTTTTCGAATAGTAATAGTATTTTGAATGAATATAGAAAAAAATCTTTGACATATTTGAAGGATGCTTTAGATTCAGTAGCCAGTTATTGTGATGCCGGTCAAATATTGCCAATTACCAATACTTGCTGTGGTTGTGGAGCTTGTAGTGCTATTTGCAAGCAAAATGCAATAAAAATTGTAAAAAATAAAAATGGATTTTATCAGGCCGATTATGATTTTAAAAAATGCATAAATTGTGGTCAATGCAAAGAAGTATGTCCATTTTCAGAGAAAGAAGCAACTGAAATAGATATTAAAGTGGATAAGTTATATGCAGTAAAAAGTAATGACGCGTCAGTTCTGAAGAAATCATCATCTGGTGGGGTAGGTTTAGAATTAGCTCGATATGGTCTTGAAAATAATTATGATGTTTATGGCTGTCGATATAATTACGCTGCAGAAGAAGCAGAACATGTACAAATAACTGCTGGTAATACTTCTGATATCAATCAGTTAAGTGGTTCCAAATATTTGCAGAGTAATATGGCAAAGGTAATGCAAGAAATTTCTGAAACAAAAAATAAATTTTTGTTTATAGGTACCCCGTGTCAGGTCGCGGCAGTAGATAAAATATTGAGAAAAAAAGGAATAAGGGAAGATTGTATCTTGGTAGATCTGATTTGCCATGGTGTTCCTTCATATAATATGTATAAGAAATATTTGAAATTTATTAAGAGCGCCTTAGGCCTAATCACTGTAGACGAGATTTCATTCAGGTATAAGGAAAAAGGCTGGAGAGAGAGATATATATATATGGCCGATTTTCAACAACAAAAGGAATATTGCCAGAATCAAAGTAAAGATATATTTTATAAGTTCTTTGAGATAGGACATTGTTATATGGAATCTTGCTTTGAATGTAATTATCGTACTACGTCTGCAGCAGATTTAAGGATAGGGGATTATTGGGGCAGAAAATATAAAAATGATAAAACAGGAGTTTCAATGGTTATTGCCCATACAAGAAGAGGTTATGATACTTTATCTCATTTAAAATTAAATGGAAATGTAAAAATTGAAGAACACGGTTGTAATGATTATTATGCTGTGCAATATCCTGTTAATCCGGTTAAGCCTGTTTTTTATCAAAATTTGCAGGAAGAATTGGCAAAAGAAAATACGGATTTGCAGGCTATTGCCGATAAATATTGCAGCCGTTATTTCCTTTATAGAAATTTCTTGGGTCGTATTAAGGGAAAGGTAAAAAATATTTTAAACTATGATTAAAGATAATCAGCCGCATCTTATAAGTGTAATAGTGCCTGTCTATAATGTTGAAAAATATTTGAGACAATGTTTGGATTCGATCATTAATCAAACATATAGAAATCTGGAAATTATTTTGGTTGACGATGATAGTACAGATAGCAGTGGGATTATTTGTGACGAATATGCACAAATAGATGCTCGAATCAAGGTTATCCATAAAGAGAATGGTGGGTTGAGTTCTGCGAGAAATGCCGGCTTGGATGTTTGTATATCTGGGGGGGACTATGTTGCGTTTGTTGATAGTGATGACTGGCTAGAACTTGATATGTATGAAAGGCTGTATGAAACAAGTAAAAAATATAATGCTGATATCGTAGCAAGTAAAATATATCTGGAATATAAGAATAAGACCGGTTTCTTAAATGAGAGATATTGGCCCCAAAAAGTAGTAACAATAGATGAGTTTAATAAGATGCGTTTATTTAAAGATGTGTGTTATCAAAGACTTTATTATACAACAGTTTGTAATAAATTATATAAGAGTCAGATATTTAAAAAACTTAGATTTCCCCATTATTTATATGAGGATGTTTTTGTAATATTGGATATTTTAAGAGCGGCGTCTGTTATTGCTTTGTTGCCTGAACATAAATATCACTATAGACAACGTGAAGGTAGTATCATGTATAAGGAATTTTCTGATACCAGTTTAGATATAATAGAAGCGTGGAAATATAATGTTTTATTATTAGAGGATTGGGGGAGTCAATACATTGATTTAGGAAAGATGAAGTATTTGCAGGCCCATAAGGGGATAGTGAATAAAATAGTAATTTCTGATAACTGTAGCAGGCACGAGGGGATACTTAACCAGATGCAATCTATTATAAGAGAAAATTTATTTTTTATAATAGCTAACCGATATATGCGGATCCACGAAAAAATAGAGTGTGTCATCATTGCATGTAATACAAGAGTTTATAGGCTATGCTATAGGTTATTGAAATAAAAGTTGATCAATAACGTTGAGATCAGAAAGGTTAATAAGATACTCATGCAGATAATAAGTGTAATAGTGCCTGTCTATAATGTTGAGAAATATTTGAGACAATGTTTGGATTCGATCATTAATCAAACATATAGAAATCTGGAAATTATTTTGGTTGACGATGGTAGTACAGATAGCAGTGGGATTATTTGTGACGAATATGCACAAATAGATGCTCGAATCAAGGTTATCCATAAAGAGAATGGTGGGTTGAGTTCTGCGAGAAATACTGGTCTGGACGTTTGCACATCTGGGGGGGACTTCATTGCATTTGTTGATAGTGATGACTGGCTGGAACCAGATATGTATGAAACACTGCACGATAAAATGATCAAATATAAGGCTGATATAGTAAATTGTGGGTATTATCGTGAATATAAAAAATACAGAGAGAAGTGTGCAATTGGACAAGATAGTGTCTATATGGGAGCTGATGTAGTAGAAAAGTCTTATTCCAGTCCATATGTGTGTTATGCGGTGTGGTTTAAATTATATAGAAAAGCATTGTTTGATGAAGTAAGGTTTCCGGTAGGTAAAAACTATGAGGATATGGCGATATTTTTCTCCGTTTTTGAGAAGGCAGAAAAGGTGCTTATTATATCAGAATGTTTATATCATTATAGGCAAAGAAAGTCAGGTATAATGGCAGAAAAATTTAATGAAAAACAGTTAGATATTATATATATTTGTAGAGAGCATTTGAATTATGTAGGCAAGAAGTATCCTAAAAGTCTTGATGTGGCAAAGAAAAAAAAAATTTCGAGTGAGAAGTATATTTTAAATGCTATTTTAATTTCTGGAAGTAATAATAGTCATCTAGTAACTGAACTACGACGTGAGATTAGAATAAAATTGAAGTTCATATTGTGCACTGATTTATTTGGATTATATGAAAAAATAATATTATTATTAGTTACATCAAATCTGTGGCTATATAGAAAATTATTAATGATGAAACGAAAGAGCGTAAAATTTGATTTTTTTGAGTAAATTTGATGCAGTTAACGTAATGTTACTGCTATGAGGTTAGAATGTGATGAAGGATAATGAGAATAAAACAAGCAAGTAAAAATATTAAATATGCTACAATCGCATACTTTTTAAAAATAATATTACAGTTGGTTGTACGTTTGGTTTTTGTAAAATCATTACCTGTTGAATATTTAGGTATCAATGGATTGTTTACTAATTTATTGGCAATGTTATCATTGGCTGAGCTTGGGGTAGCGCCGGCGATTGTTTATAGTCTCTATCAGCCTCTAGCAACCCAAGACAGTGCAACAGTGAAGTCATTAATGCAGCTATTTAAAAAAGCATACATTTCTATTGGTTGTATTATTATTACAGCTGGTATTTGTATGATTCCGTGGTTGGATTGGTTTATTAAAGAAAATGATATTACAGATATAAAATGGTTTTATTTTATTTTTCTTTTAAATACTGGGCTTAGTTATTTCTATTCTTATAAACGCAACTTGTTGATTGCGGATCAAAAACAATATGTTAATAGCATATATCAGAGTGTTGGACAAATAGTGTTGTCTGTTTTACAAATTTTAGCACTGCTTGTTTTTCCTAGTTATTGGTTGTACATTATTTTGATGTTGTTAGTAACAGTAAGCGAAAATTTTGCCGCTGCGAGAAAAACTGAAAAAATTTATCCATATTTATTAGATAAAAATGTTCAAAAGCTGAGTATTGATGTAAAAAATACTATAGCAAAAAATATAAAGGCCATGATTGCTCATAAACTGGGCAGTGTGGCAGTATTTTCGACTTCAAATTTAATTTTAGCAAAATTTGTTGGTCTGGTTGAAGTTGGTTTTTATAGCAATTATTATATGGTTATTTCTGCCGCGAATAGTTTTGCCGGTCAGTTTTTTTCTTCGATAACAGCAAGTATCGGCAATTTGATCGCACTGGAAAGTAATCAAAAGAAAGCAGATATTTTTAAGATTACCGAGTTTATGGTAGCATGGCAGGCACTGGTTATTGGCTGTGGTTTCTTTACCCTGCTAAATCCGTTGATTGAAATTTGGCTGGGCAAGCAGTTTTTGTTTGATGAAGCAATAGTGACCTGGCTGATAGTTAACTTTTATTTGACGTATATGCGTAAGGCGGTGTTAGCTTTTCGCGATGCCAGTGGCTTGTATTGGAATGATCGTTATAAGCCGATAGCGGAGGCGATAATCAATTTGGCCGCTTCGGTATATTTTACTATCAATTATGGTGTGGTTGGGGTTATCTGGGGCGGCATCATTAGCACTTTGCTGACCTGCTTTTGGGTGGAGCCATATGTGCTGTTCCGCAATGGTATCGATATTAAACTGAAAGACTATTTTAAAGATTATTTGCAGTATGCTGTTTTGACCGTGCTGACAGCTGTTGTCAGTAAGTGGCTGTATACAAGTTTATTTAATGATGTCAGTATTATCAATTTTATCTTGGGTGTTATTTTGTGTTTGGCTATTAGTAATGTGGTATGGATCGCAGTATTCAGGAAGCGTGAGGAAATGGCTTACTTGCGCAATGTTGCCAGGGATAAGTTTGGAATGAATTTTTTTTGAAAGAGGAAGACACATGATGTATATCAAACGCCATTTGGAGACGACAATTGAAAAACTGAGCGGTTGTTGTAAGGTACTTTTGGTTACTGGGCCGCGTCAGGTAGGAAAGACGACTTTGCTGCGCAGGCTGGCAGAAAGCAACAGGACTTATGTGACGATGGACGATATCAACGTACGCAGCTTGGCAATGACGGAACCGGGGCTGTTTCTGCAGCGGTATAAACCGCCGCTCTTGATCGATGAGATCCAGATGGCGCCGAAGCTGCTGCCGTACATTAAAATGTACGTAGACGAGCATGGCAATAACGGTGACTTTTGGCTGACAGGGTCGCATGCTTTTGATTTGATGGAAAACGTCACAGAAAGCCTGGCAGGCAGGATCGCTATCGTTCATCTGCTTGGGTTCAGCCATGCCGAAGTAGCCGGTCTTGGTGCGGGAGCTTTTGTGCCTGAAGAAAAATTTTTGCTGCAACGGGCGCAGGAAGCTGAGCTACTGCCGATGCGTGATTTGTTTGAGCAGATCTGGAGCGGTAGTATGCCGGCGCTGAACAATGCCTCAGAGCAGGACTGGAACAACTATTACTCTTCCTATGTGCAGACCTTTCTGCAGCGTGACGTCAGGGCGCTGACCCAGGTCAATGATGAACTGCAATTTTACCGGTTTTTATGTGCGGCAGCCAGCTATACCGGCAGTATGATCAACTATGCGGCGCTGGCTAAGGAAGCGGAGATCACTGCGCCGACGGCAAAGCAGTGGCTGAAGGTACTGGCAGCGGCGGGGCTGGTATATTTACTGGAGCCGTTCATGCATCCGAATTTAAAATATGGTGTGAAAGCGCCGAAGGTATATTTTACCGATACCGGCCTGGCTGCTTATCTGCTGCGCTGGAGTAATGCCGAGATCTTGGAAGCAGGGGCAATGTCGTCGAGCTTTTTGGAAACCTGGGCGGTGATGGAGATCTACAAGAGCTTCAGTAATTGCGGACAGATACCGCCGCTTGGTTATTACCGTGACTTTAACAGCCGGGAGGTAGAGCTTGTGCTGAATGTTGATGGCAGCATACATCCTTTGGCGATCCGCAAAAGCTCCAGCCCGGTGAAAGAAACGAAGAAGTTTGATATCCTGCGGCCGGTGGCAGAGGGAGAACGGGCCTTGAAATTAGGTGCAGGCGGCGTGATCTGTTTCGCCAATGATCTGCTGCCGATAGATGCCAGGAACTGGTATATACCGGCCGGGCTGTTGTAAAATTATCAATAAGTATTTTAAGGAATAACCTTTGCTGATTTTGAATGTGAGATTCAATGCAGTAAGGGTTATTTTATATTTAGGTGAAAGTAAACTGTTTTTATTGCCGGGGAAATAAATATGTTTGAAGTTAAGACGAACTGCCTTTTGTCTTTGCCTTAGGTGTAGTATAATGAAAACATCTTTTAAAGAAAATGAGGCAGAAAATGCATTATAATGAAATAAAACAGGGTTACTTTCTTGCGCGGCCTAATCGTTTTATCGCTCATGTCGAGCTGGACGGGCAGGTCGAGGTGTGCCACGTGAAGAATACTGGGCGCTGTCGTGAGCTTCTGACGCCGAGAGCGGTGGTTTATGTGGAGTGCCATCATGACACCAGGCGTAAGACAAAATATTCGTTGATTGCTGTCAGAAAGGGCAGCATGCTGGTCAATATGGATTCGCAGGCGCCGAATAAGGTTGTGGCCGAATGGCTGGCGTCAGGCGAACTGCTGCCAGGTCTTACGCTGCTGAAGCCTGAATGCAGGTATGGTGCTTCGCGCTTTGATTTTTATGCAGAAACGCAGCAGCAGCGAATGTTTATTGAGGTGAAAGGCGTGACGTTGGAGGAAAATGGCGTGGCAATGTTCCCCGACGCGCCGACAGAGCGCGGCATTAAGCATTTAGATGAGCTGGCGCAGGCGGTGCGGTATGGTTATGCCGCCGCGGTGATTTTTGTGATCCAGATGCGCGGTGTGACCAGTTTTACACCAAATCGCCGCACACATGCGGCTTTTGCCGAAGCGCTGCGGCGGGCACAGCAGGCTGGCGTACAAGTGCTGGCTTATGATTGTGACGTAACGTCGGATGGCCTTAGTTTGGGAAAGCAGATTCCCTGCTGTTTTTAAATTGGGATATATGCTATAATAAAAAATCCTAGCGCTGTGCCTGCTTCAAGAGCTGGGGGCAGCATAGGGGCATTACAGCTGAAAAAGAACGGAGCAGATTATGAGAGCTTATACGAAATTTTATATTACGCCGAAGGGCGAGAGAGCCGCCCGCAGCGGCCATCCATGGGTCTATGCAGAGGAAATAACCAATATTGAGGGCGAGTACCGGAATGGTGATCTGGTTGACGTGGTCACAGGCAAAGGCAAATATTTAGGGACAGGTTTTGTCAACGACCATTCCAAGATCAGGGTGCGCCTGATTTCGACCAATACCAATGATAAATTTGACGCTGATTTCTGGGAACGGCGGTTGCGTTATGCGATCGATTATCGTCGTACTGTAATGCCAGGAGCCGATTTTAAATGCTGCCGCCTGATTTTTGGTGAGGCCGATCATTTTCCAGGTCTGACAGTAGACCGGTTCAGTGACATTTTGGTTGCACAGACTTTATCACTGGGGATAGAAGTGCGGAAAGAGTTGATTTTTAACCTGTTGTACAAGATTTTACGTGAGCAGGGTGAGGAAATCAGGGGCTTGTATGAACGCAACGATGTGAAGATCCGCCTGCTGGAAGGCATGGAGGAAAACAAGGGCTGGTTTGCGTTTGCAGAGGCTGCAGAACCAGGGGAGCCGTTGACGGAAATCGTTGAAAACGGAATCAGGTATAATGTAGATGTGGAGAACGGTCAGAAAACAGGCTTCTTCTTGGATCAGAAGTATAATCGTCAGGCAATCGCCAAAATTGCCAAAGGCAAGCATGTACTGGACTGTTTTACACATACCGGCGCTTTTGCTCTTAATGCTGCAGCAGGAGGCGCTGCTTCTGTAACAGCTGTAGATATTTCGGCCGAGGCAGTGCAGATGACGGACGCCAACGCCTCTAAAAACGGCTTGGATAAAGTTGTTAAAGGCTTGAAGGCCAATGTTTTTGATCTGCTGTCAGAGCTGGTCAATAATAAGTCCCGGGAATATGATTTTATTATTTTAGACCCGCCGGCGTTTACAAAGTCGGGCAGTACGGTCAAAAATGCCATCTGCGGCTATAAAGAGATCAATTTAAAGGCTATGAAGCTGCTGCCGCGCGGCGGTTATCTGGCGACTTGTTCCTGCTCGCATTTTATGAAGGAAGAGCTGTTTGTGCAGATGCTGCATGATGCGGCTGCAGACGCCAATGTACAGCTGCGGCAGATCGAGGCGCGCCAGCAGTCGCCTGACCATCCGATTTTATGGAATGTCCCGGAGACGTATTATTTGAAATTTTATATTTTCCAGGTAGTTTAAGTTGTGATTTGGAGGCAAGATAATGCAGCTGCAGCAGTTATTGGAAGCTATGATCGCTTATATGGGCGGCGACGCCCGGCGGATCCAGCACTTTATTAAGGTGCATGCCCTGGCGCAGTTGATCGGACGTCAGGAGCAGCTGGACGAAAGGACGCAGTTTATTTTAGAAGCTGCGGCGCTGACTCACGATATCGGTATCAAAAATGGCGAGGCGAAGTTCGGCGTCGGTAAATGCAGCGGTAAAACGCAGGAGCTGGAGGGACCGCCGGCAGCGGCAGAACTGCTGGCAAAGTTAGGTTTTGCTCCTGACGTCTGCGAGCGGGTATGCTATTTGATTGGGCATCATCATACTTATACCAATATCGATGGTATGGATTATCAGATTTTAGTGGAAGCTGATTTTTTGGTGAATTTTTATGAAGATGGCATGAGTAAGGAGGCTATCCAGACTGCCTGCGGGCGAATTTTTAAAACGGCGTCTGGTATCAGGCTGTGCCGCCAGATGTTTGGAATTTGAATGATGTATAAAAAGCACTTGCCGTAATGAAGCAGGCAAGTGCTTTTTCTGTTATAAATAATCGTGGGAGCCTGCGCCTGCAGGAGCCGAAAATGGAACAGACCCTTATGGCAGCGGCTTATGCCGACTGACCGTAAGGGTCTGTTCACTATGTTAAGGAGAGGGGAACGCTTATTTAACTGCCGTCAGATATTTGTCAATGGCGGCTGCGGCTCCGCGTCCCTCGGCAATGGCCCAGACTACCAGGCTTTGGCCGCGGCGGGCGTCGCCAGCCGCAAAAATACCGGGGATCGAGGTCATATAATCATTATCATTGGCCGCAATAGTATTGGCCTCTGATCTGGCAAATTTAAATTCGTCAAATAACTGTGTTTCAGTGCCTATAAAACCCATTGCCAGAAGCACCAGCTGAGCTGAGACTATTTGTTCTGTTCCGGCGATCTCGACAGGAATTAAACGCCCGGCTTCCTTCTGCCAGTCAATCTGGCAGAGCCGCAGCTTATCGACTTTCCCTTTTTTGCCGATAAATTCCTTGCTCATGATACAGTAGTCTCGCGGGTCCTGGTGGTACAGCTCGAAGGCTTCTTCCTGCCCGTAATCAGTTTTGAAAACACGGGGCATTTCCGGCCAGGGGTTATCTGCAGTACGGGAGTGGGGCAGGCAGGGCATGATCTCGATCTGTTTTACGCTTCTGCAGCCCTGACGAATGGCTGTCGCTACACAGTCGGTGCCGGTATCGCCGCCGCCGATGACGATAACGTCTTTCCCCTTGGCGGAAACAGCTTTTTTATCCTGCAGGCTGCTGTCTAAAAAGCTTTTAGTGACGCTGTGCAGATAATCCTTGGCAAAGTGGATGCCCTGCAGCTCGCGGCCGGGGATGGTCAGATCACGCGGTACGGTACTGCCGGTACAAAGGGCGATCGCATCGAACTGTTTCAGCAGTGTTTCCGAAGAAATTTTGTGGCCGATCTCACTGTTCAGTTCAAAGGTGACCCCGGCCTCTTCCATAAGCTTGATACGTCGTTCTACCAGATGCTTGTCCAGCTTCATATTGGGTATACCATACATCAAAAGCCCCCCGGCGCGGTCGGCACGTTCATAGACGGTGACGCTGTGGCCTGCCTTGTTAAGCTGGTCGGCACAGGCCAGGCCGGCCGGGCCGCTGCCGATAACGGCAACTTTTTGTCCGCTGCGGTGAGCCGGCTTGTTGGGTTTGACATAGCCTTCTGCAAATGCTGTTTCAATGATATATTGTTCAAGATTGCGGATACTGACTGCACTGCCTGCCAGGCTGGCACTGCAGGCTCCTTCACAGGGAGCCGGACAGACGTGCGAGGTGAATTCCGGGAAATTATTAGTTTTATTCAGGCGCGCATAGGCGAAATGATCCAGCCCCTGATAAACAAAGTCGTTAAATTCCGGCATCAGATTATGCAGCGGACAGCCTGATAAGGCTTTGCCCAGCATTACGCCGCTGTGGCAGAAGGGAATACCGCAGTCCATGCAGCGCGCAGCCTGTTTTTGCAGTTCTTCTTTGTGAGGCAGACTGCTGGTTTTGATTTCTTCCCAGTCTTTGATGCGCTCCTGAGGCGGGCGCAGCGCAAGTTCCTGCCGTTTGTAATCCATAAATCCGGTCGGTTTACCCATTATGCCTGCACCTCCTCAAATACTTTGATCGTCGCTTCCTGCTCGCTCATACCGCTTTGCAGGTATTGGGCTACTTTTTCGGTAACGCGCTTATAATCTTTGGGAATGACCTTGACAAATTTTTTGACGTAACTGTCCCAGTCTGCCAGAATCCGGCGGGCAATACTGCTGCCGGTATATTCTGCGTGTTTCAGGATCATTTTCTGCAGCTGCATGGTATCATTGATTTCCTTCAACTGTTCCAGCAGTACGATTTCTTTGTTACAGTAGCCCGAAAAGGTACCGTCTTCATCTAAAACATAGGCAATACCGCCGCTCATGCCGGCAGCAAAGTTCCGTCCGGTCTTACCCAGAATAACGACGGTGCCGCCGGTCATATATTCGCAGCCGTGGTCGCCGACACCTTCGATAACGGCATTGACGCCGCTGTTGCGAATGCAGAAACGTTCACCGGCAATACCGGAAATATAGGCTTCACCGCTGGTGGCGCCGTAGAAGGCCACGTTGCCGATAATGATGTTTTCGTGAGGATTGAAAGGCGCTTCTGCAAAGGGATGGATGATGATTTTACCGCCGGAAAGACCCTTGCCGACGTGGTCGTTGGCATCGCCTTCGAGACGCAGGGTGATACCGGGCGGTAAAAAGGCTCCAAAGCTTTGTCCGGCCGAGCCTTTGAAGTGCAGTCTGATCGTATCTTCCGGCAGGCCATCCAAACCGTAAAGGCGAGTGATCTCACTGCCGAGGATGGTACCGACGACACGGTCGGTATTTTTGATAGGCAGCGTGATATCGACCTGTTTTTTGCCGGCGACAGCGGTTTTGCAGATTGCCAGCAGCTCGCGGCAGTCCAGCGATTTTTCCAGCTGGTGGTTTTGTTCGGTGGTGCAGACCTGGCTGGTGCCCGGTTCTACCTCCGGTTTATAAAGCAGCGGCGCTAAGTTAAGATTTTTATTTTTCCAGTTACGCTCCGGTTTAGCCAGCAGTACTTCCGTACGTCCCACCATTTCGTCGATACTGCGGAAGCCCAGTTCGGCCATATATTCGCGAACCTCCTGGGCAATGAAGTGCATAAAGTTGACGACATACTCCGGTTTACCCTTAAAGTTACGGCGCAGCTTCGGGTCCTGGGTAGCGACGCCCATAGGACAGGTATTCAGATTGCAGACGCGCATCATAACGCAGCCCAAAGCGATCAGCGGCGCAGTGGCAAAGCCGAACTCTTCGGCACCCAGCAAGGCGGCGATGATCACGTCGCGTCCGGTCATCAGCTTACCGTCGGTTTCCAGAGTCACACGGTTGCGCAGGTTGTTGAGCAGCAGCGTCTGATGGGTCTCCATCAGTCCCAGCTCCCAGGGCAGTCCGGCGTGGTTGATACTGGTGCGGGGGGAAGCACCTGTACCGCCGTCGTAGCCGGAGATCAGCACTACATCGGCACAGGCTTTAACGACGCCTGCGGCAATGGTGCCGACGCCAACCTCAGAAACCAGCTTGACGCTGATTTTGGCACGTGGGTTGGCGTTTTTCAAATCGTGTATCAGTTCGGCTAAATCTTCGATCGAATAAATATCGTGATGGGGCGGCGGTGAGATAAGGCCGATACCGGCAGTAGTTCCGCGGCATTCGGCGATCCAGGGATAGACTTTACCTCCGGGCAGCTGACCGCCTTCACCTGGTTTGGCACCCTGGGCGATCTTGATCTGGATCTCATCCGCGTTGACCAGATAATTGCTGGTAACTCCAAAGCGGCCTGAGGCCACCTGTTTGATAGAACTGCGCTTACTATCGCCGTCAGGCTGGGGACGGAAGCGGGAAGGATGTTCGCCGCCCTCGCCCGTATTGGACTTACCGCCGATACGGTTCATAGCGATCGCCAGACATTCGTGCGCTTCCTGGCTGAGTGAGCCGTAGCTCATTGCGCCGGTTTTAAAACGTTTACAGATGCTGTCTACAGATTCTACCTGTTCGATAGGTATCGGCAGCCGCTGCGGAGTGAAGGTCAGCATACTGCGCAGGTTCTGATTGGCAAAAGCACTGCTGTTCAGTTCGCTGGAAAAGCGTTTGAACATAGTGTAATCGTTTTCGCGGCAGGCCTGCTGCAGTGCAAAAACAGTCTGAGGATTGAACATATGCCGTTCACCGCCGCTGCGCCATTGGTAAACACTGCCGGATTCATAGCTGCACAGATCAGACGCATCAGCTTTGAAGGCCGGCAGATGACGCAGCTCTACTTCTTTGGCGATCTCGTCCAGGCCGATCCCTTCCAGTCGGGAAGGTGTGCCGGTGAAATATTTTTCGATCACACAGCTGCTGATGCCGATAGCTTCAAAAATCTGGGCGCCGCGATAAGACTGCACTGTAGAAATACCCATTTTGGAAAGGATCTTGGCGATACCGTGGGTGCAGGCGTCGATATAGTTTGCGGTGGCCTGCTCTACTGTAACGCCGGTGATCATACCGTTAGAGCACATTTCTTCGATTGTTTCAAACGCCAGGTAGGGATTGATGCCGCTGACGCCATAGCCAAGCAGCAGTGCAAAATGATGCACTTCGCGCGGTTCGGCCGATTCGATAATAATGGAAGCTTTGAGCCGGCTGCCGCTTTTGATCAGATGATGATGCAGGCAGGCGCCGGCCAAAAGGGCGGGAATAGCCGCCATTTCTTCGTTCATTTCACGGTCAGATAAAATCAGAATACATTTATCCTGTGCGATCATAGCGTCAGCCTGTGCGCACAGGCTGTCAAGTGCGTGTTTGAGCCCTGGTCCGCCGGCGGCTACCGGGTAAAGCATCGGCAGTGTCGCCGCCTGGAATTTAGGCTGCTGGATATTTTTGAGCTTGGCCAGCTCGATATTGCTCAAAACAGGCGATTCGGCCGAGATCTGCCGGCAGCTGTCAGGCTGCGGGTCGATCAGGTTTTTCTCCGGACCGATGCCGCTGGTCGTATCAGTAAACACTTCCTCGCGAATAGCGTCTATAGGAGGATTGGTGACCTGGGCGAAAAGCTGCTTGAAATAGTTGTATAAAAGCTGCGGTTCTTCGGATAAAACGGCCAGTGGAGCGTCGTTGCCCATCGCTCCCAGCGGATCTATCCCCTTAGTAGCCATTGGTTTCAGAAACTTAGTCAGGTCTTCCAGCGTATAGCCAAAAGCCAGTTGCCGTCGCAGCAGGGTTTTGGGATCGGGCTTCGGCAGCTCGGTAGTGAGCTTGATCGCATTCAATTTAATAAGATTTTCGTCCAGCCATTTGCGATAGGGCTGTTCGGTAGCTATTTTATGTTTGATCTCGTCGTTGCCGATGATGCGGCCTGCTACAGTATCGATGACCAGCATCCTGCCCGGCCGCAGACGGTCTTTTTTGACAATGGTCGCCGGATCCAGATCGACGACGCCGACCTCGGAGGCCAGAACGATCGTATCATCCTGAGTAATGTAATAGCGGGAAGGCCGCAGGCCGTTGCGGTCCAGAGCGGCGCAGATAGTGCGTCCGTCGGTAAAGGCCATGGCGGCAGGTCCGTCCCAGGCTTCGATCAGAGAATTATGGTATTCAAAAAAAGCTTTCAGATCCGGATCGATATGAGGATTTTTGCCCCATGGTTCGGGAATCATCATCATTACAGCATGCGGCAGGCTGCGTCCCGACATGACAAGAAATTCCAGACAGTTATCGAACATTCCCGAATCAGAGCCGGTTTCGTCGATGATAGGCATGATATCTTTGATCTTGCTGCCCCAGAGGCTGTTGCCGCACATCGTTTGGCGGGCGCGCATCCAGTTGATGTTGCCGCGCAGGGTATTGATCTCGCCGTTATGCATCAGATAACGGTAAGGATGGGCGCGTTCCCAGCTGGGAAAGGTGTTGGTGCTGAAACGGGAATGGACTAAAGCCATTGCTGTTTCCATAGAACTGTCCTGCAGGTCAGAATAAAAAGAACCCAGCTGCTCCGTAGTCAGCATCCCTTTATAAACGATAGTCCGTGAAGACAGGCTGGCGATATAAAAATACCTGCCGCCGCGCAGCCTGCCATAGCGAATATGATTTTCGGCCTGACGGCGGATGCTGTACAGCTGCCGTTCAAAGGCATTATCGTCGATGCTCAGCCGGTCGATGATCTGCGGGCTGGCCTTGATAAAGACCTGCGCCATGAACGGCTGGCTCTGGCGTGATTTTTCACCCAGCACCTCCGGGTCGACCGGTACGTTACGCCAGCCTAAAAGCTCCTGTCCGTTTGCAGTAACAAGCTTTTCAAAATGACGCTGGGTGTTTTCTCTCTCTACAACGTCAGGCGGCAGGAACATAAAGCCAACGGCATAATGGCCGGGCTGCGGCAGTTCGATATCGAGCTTGGCACATTCTTTGACCAGAAAGGTGTGCGGCAGCTGAAGGAGGATACCCGCGCCGTCGCCGGAATTCATATCGGCGCCTTGACCGCCGCGGTGGTCCATATTGCGCAGCACCACTAAAGCCTGCCGCAGGATCTTGTTGGATTTACGGCCTTTGATGTTGGCGACGACACCCAGACCGCAGGCGTCGTGCTCGAACCAGGGATCATAAAGCCCCTGCTTGGGCGGTAATGAAGTATACATGTGATTTTCCCCTCTCAAAGCAAATTATATCTATATACAAAACTGCAAGTTTAATTATAAAATACGCAAAAAAGAAATGCAAATTGTATACATTATATTTTAAAGTCTTTGACAAGCGGAATAAAATACTGTAAAAATTAAACAAAAACAGCTTGCAGCAAGGCAGCAACTGTAAAAAGACAGAATATTGAAATGTTTGTGAAAAATCAGTAAGAGTGGCTTTTGCACTATACAAAGTTTATTTAATAGTGTAATATTAAATACTGTAAGGCAATGAATATTGCAGATAGGGGAGATGAAGATGAGTAAGGCCGCAAAATTTGATGAATTTTTAAGTTCCAATAATATCAATTGTTTTTCAAAGGAAGAAATCGATAACGAAATGCACAGCATCGTTTATCGTGCCCATATGGAAGTCAGCAGTCAGAATCTGCCGACGATGATCGTGCTGGACGACAGTATCTATACGATGATCCAGGTGCGCGTTGCCGCTGGCGTTGTCAATGCCGGCAACCGCGAAGGCGTTTTGATGCATATCAACGAGCTTAATAAAAAATACAAGGTTTTTAAATACTATGAAGGCGACAACGGGGATATCTGCCTTGACAGCTGCATCACTACAACTGACGAAGGCTTTGAAGCGCCTGTTATCCACACAGTGATCGATGTTATTTTAAAACATCTGGTAGAAGAATACCCTGTCCTGATGCGTAAAGTCTGGGGCAATTAATTTATAATCATAAATAGCAATGAAGCTGTGAGGCCTTGGGTCCCGCAGCTTTTTTGTAAGGAGGAGCAAACACAGTGAACAAGTTCGGCTTGACTACTGAAGAAGCGAGCAAAGCATTATCCGAGCAGGGCAATAATGCCCTGACTCAGCCCCCGCGCGAAACCTTTTGGGATAAGCTGTGGGAGAATTTTAAAGACCCTATCATCCGGATCCTGATCCTGGCGCTGTTGGTCAACGTAGTTTTTGTTTATATGGGGCACGGCGACTGGATCGAAACGATGGGTATTTTTCTGGCCATCATTCTGGCGACTTTTGTTTCTACTTATTCTGAGTACAGCAATGAAAACGCTTTCCAGAAACTGCAGGAAGAAGCCAGCCGTATCCGCTGCAAGGTTTGGCGTGACGGCGAGCCGGTTGAGCTGCATATCGATGATATCGTCGTCGGTGATGCGGTAATTCTGGAGGCCGGCGATAAAGTTCCGGTCGACGGTATCTTACTGGACGGTGATGTGAAGCTTGACCAGGCGGCCCTGAACGGCGAAAGCAAGGAAGCCCATAAGCTGATCGCTCCGCCCGATTTTACCTGGGGCGATGGTACTATCGATTTTCTGGACGAGCATAAGCTGTTCCGCGGCAGCGTCGTTGTCGAAGGTCAGGGCATCATGCAGGCCGTTAAGATCGGCGACAGCTCTATCTACGGTCAGCTGACCCAGGAGCTGAAGGATGATGAACGTGACAGCCCGCTGAAATTAAAGCTTAAGGGACTGGCGCATCATATCAGCCAGTTTGGTTATGCCGGCGGTGTGCTGATCGCTTTGGCAGTCATGCTGCATAAAGCCTATCTGTACGGCGATTTCGGCGCTTATTTTGCTAATACGCCGCTTTTGCTGTCTGATCTGGTGCAGGCTGTTATTCTGGGTATCATCATTATCGTTATGGCGGTGCCGGAAGGGCTGCCGCTGATGATCGCGATCGTTTCGTCGCTGAATATGAAAAAAATGCTGCGCGATAACGTACTTGTGCGGAAGCTGGTCGGTATCGAAACTGCGGGCAGTCTGAACCTGCTTTTTACCGATAAGACAGGCACGATCACAAAGGGCAAGCTGGAAGTCGTACGGTTCATTACCGGCGACCGTCAGGAATACCCTGCGTTTGACGTACTGCCTGCAAAGCTGAAGGCCTTTACTTACCAAAACGTTGTGCTCAATACCTCGGCAGCCGTTTCTGACGGCGCTATGGTCGGCGGCAATATGACTGAGCGGGCGCTCAGCAACTATGTAGGCAGCTACCGTATGGAAGAAATGCTGCACCGTGATAAATTTATTCCTTTCAACAGCGCCAATAAATATTCTTGGGCGGCAGTCAGCGGTAACGGCGAGCGTTACTGCCTGGCTAAAGGCGCTCCGGAAAAGCTGATTTTGCAAACCAGCCACTACTGGGATGCGGAAGGCAACCGCCAGCCGCTGACCGAAGAAATGAAAAAAACACTGGATGACAGAATGCTGGAACTGGCAGCAGATGCGATCAGGATGCTGGCACTCTGCACCTATGAAAGCGATATCGAAGGCGATGAGCTGCCGGCAGACGGACTGACGCTGGTAGGTATTCTGGGTATTCGCGACGAAGTCCGTCCCGAAGCGATCGAAGCGATTGCTGAAGTTCAGGATGCAGGCGTACAGATCGTTATGATCACCGGTGACCGCCGCGAAACCGCGGTAGCGATCGCTAAAGACGCAGGCCTGCTGCAGCGTCCGAATGAGTTGGTCTGGACCTCGGCTGAGCTTGCGGAAATGAGCGACGAACAGGTGAAACTGGAGCTGCATAAGCTGCGCGTAGTAGCCCGCGCCCTGCCGATGGATAAATCACGGCTGGTGCGCCTGGCACAGGAGATGAACCTGGTAGTAGGTATGACAGGTGACGGCGTCAACGACTCGCCCGCACTCAAAAAAGCCGATGTAGGCTTTGCGATGGGCAGCGGTACCGAAGTTGCCAAAGAAGCCGGTGACATCGTAATTCTTGACGATAACTTCCTCAGTATCAAACAGGCGATTTTATACGGACGTACGATTTATAATTCTATCTGTAAATTCATCGTCTTCCAGCTGACGATCAACTTCTCAGCCGTAGCGATAAATTTCATAGCACCGTTTATCGGCATCGATAAACCGCTCACCATTACGCAGATCCTCTGGATCAACCTGGTCATGGATACTCTGGCGGCACTGGCCTTCGGCGGTGAGCCAGCGCTGGAAAAATACCTGCGTGAAAAGCCAAAAGACCGCAGCGCACCGATAGTCAGCAAAAAAATGCTGTCTACCATCACTATGGGCGGCGTGTATATGACCTTTATCGCGATCCTCTTTTATAAGAGCAGCTATGTCGATCATCTGTTCCGCAATGCGCCCGACCATATCTACACATATACGGGCTTCTTCTGCACATATATCTTTATGGCGGTAGCCAACGGTTTTAACGTGCGTGTTTCCGGTCTTAACCTGCTGGAGCACATCGACAAGAACAAAGGCTTCCTGAATGTAATGGCGCTGATCGTGGCGATCCAGGTGCTGCTGACCTATGTCGGCGGCCGCATCCTACGTACGACACCGCTGAACCTGCACGAATGGAGCGTAGTTGTTTTGTTCGGTCTGTCGATCATCGTTGTTGACCTGCTGCGCAAAAGCGTTTGCCAAATGCTGGAGAAAAAATAAAAGCCAACCCCTAAACAGAGATTATAAAAAATAGGAGTGATGACTGTATGGATCCTCTCGGGTCTATCAAAGAAGTATTTATTGTTATTGTTTTGATTTTAATGAACGGCCTGCTGGCCATGCTGGAAATGGCGCTGGTCTCGGCGCGTAAAAGCCGGCTGGAGCAGCTGGCTGATGAGGGAAGCAGCAAAGCTGCGTATATTTTAAAGCTTGCTCAGGAACCGACTGAGTTTTTATCAACGGTGCAGATCGGTATCACACTGGTCGGCATCGGCACCGGCGTATACAGCGGCGCCATGCTGGCAGCGCCTTTGGAAGGACTGCTGCGTGAGATCAGCGTACTGCGTCCTTATGCCGGCGTAGTGTCGTATACCTTCGTCGTGGCGCTGGTGACCTATCTCAGTTTGATCTTAGGCGAGCTGATACCAAAAAAAATGGCGCTCAACAACCCGGAAAAGGTTGCCATGAGCTTTGCTGGTTTTATCAAGGTCATTATTACCGCGTTTAAACCGCTGACTGTCTTTTTAAGCGTTTCGACCAGGTTTTTACTGAAGGCGCTGGGGCTTAAGCCAAGTGACGAACCTCCGGTCACGGAAGAAGAAGTGCGCGTACTGCTGGAGCAGGGCCGGCTGCATGGAGTATTTAACGTCGGCGAGCAGAAAATGATCGAAAACGTTTTTGAACTGGATGACCTGCGCGTAAGCGAGATCATGACGCCGCGGACCAAGATCACCTGGCTTGACGTCAACGATCCGCTTTATAAGCACTTGGAGGTCATTGCGGAAAAACAGTATTCCTGCTATGTTGTGGCCGAAGAAGATTTGGAACACGTCCTGGGCGTTGTCTATACGAAACGGTTTTTAGCCGATGTCCTGGGTGCTACCGGCGCTTCGATGCGCAGCTCGGTGCAGCAGCCGCTGTATGTGCCTGAAGGTATGTATACCCAAAAGCTGCTGGATATGTTCAAGGACACGCGGATCAAGGTGGCGCTGGTCATGGATGAATTCGGCGGGCTGGCAGGTATGGTGACCCTGCGTGATATTATTGAGCATCTGGTCGGCGATCTGCCTTCCTATGATGAAGAATTCAAACAGGAGATCGTCGAACGTGAAGACGGCAGCTGGCTGGTAGACGGCTTACTGCCGATCAGTGAATTTAAAGACTTCCTTGATCTGGATGAGCTGCCGCTGGAAGAAAAAACGGGTTTCAATACTGTGGCCGGTTTCGTCGTTACCAATATCGGGCATATCCCGACTGCCGGCAACTACTTCCTGTGGAATGGCTACCGCTTCGAGGTCGTCGATATGGACGGCACCCGCATCGACAAAATACTGGTCGGAAAACTGCCGGAAGCGGAAGCTGCAGAGACAGATACAAAGGACCAATAAACAGAATAATAAAGCCCCGGCCGCTGGCCGGGGCTTTAATTTTATACAGACGCTGTTTTTAAAATTTCAGGGATGCGGCACGGTCTAAAAAGCCGCGCAGAATATCGCAGGAAGCTGCAAACTTGGCTTGTTCTTCGTCAGTGAGTTCGACTTCTAAAATTTCTTCCACACCGTTTTTGCCGATAACGCAGGGGACGCCTGCCGCCACATCGTGCTGACCATATTCGCCGCGCAGCAGGGTCGAGCAGGGCCAGACAAGCTTCTGATTGTGGAAGATCGCGCTGATAAGCATTTTGGCCACATTGGCGATACCAAATTCGGTGCAGCCTTTGCCGTCGATTTCAATATCACCGGCTTTTTTGACCTGCGTTTGCAGATCTTCCAGGCTGATTTCTGCCAAAACCGGACGTTCCCGGCGCAGCTGCAGAAAGGGCTTGCCTCCGATAAAAATGCGTGACCAGACGATAAAGCTGGAATTACCATGCTCACCCATACAGAAGCCGTGAATAGAACGGCGGCTGTAGCCGGTGGCCTTGCTGAGTACCCGCAGCAGGCGATAGGTTTCCAGGCTGGTGCCTGTACAGAAGCAGCGGGAAGGCTGCCAGTCCATCTGCCGGCGGATGTATTCGCAGATGATGTCCGCAGGATTGGAAATACTGATCATGATACCGCGAAAATCGACCTGTTTTAAATGTGAAACAACTTCGTTGGCCATTTTGATCGAATCGTCGAACATATCCAGCCGGGTCTCACCGGGTCGACGGCTGCGGCCAAAGGCCATGACCATGATATCGGCATCGTGCAGCTCTTCATAGGAGCCGGCGCGGATACTGACATCTTTGCCGCACAGCGAGCCGCTGACACAGTCATCCAGGTCCAGCGCCTGACCGATAGCTTTTTCTTTCATGATATCTATCAGGACGATATCGTCGGCTTCACCGGATTGGATCAGTGCCAGTGCGACATGTGAACCAACGTGGCCGGCACCGACGATAACAACTTTACGGGTCTTGAACATAAATATTCCTCCTCTGCGATAAATGATTACTTATAGTATAACACTTTTTAGAAACATTGTTGAAATGAAGAAATTTACTGATTTTAGGAATAAGTTATTATTGGGCAGCAATCACAAAAAAGAACGGCAGCTATTGCTGCCGTTCTTTGATCATTATTTAAGCTGTTTACGTTATTGGATCACGCCGCCGGAAACAGTACCGATGATTTCTATATCCTTCATCGTAGCCTTATTGGCTTCGGTAACTTCTTCGGCCAGGACGGTGAAGTCTGCCCATTTGCCGGTCTCGATCGAACCGAGCCTGTCTTCCAGATGCAGCAGCCAGGCGGCATTTAAGGTGATGCAGCGCATTGCTTCATCGGCGGTCAGGCACTGGTCTTCACCATAAACTTTACCGCTGATGCCGGATTTGCGGTTGCAGGCGCACCAGGCGGAAAAGAGCGGATTGACCTCTGTGATCGGGTCGTCGGAATGCACACCGAAGCGGACTCCGTGGTTGACAGCGCTGCGCATCGGCTCCATGCGTTTGACCTCGTAAGGCCCTACGGTGTATTCAGCATGGACGTCGCCCCAGTAGTACAGATGGTTGGCGAAGAAATTAGCGCCGATATTCAGTTCATGCAGGCGTGCCAGCTGGTTTTCAGTTGCCAACTGCACATGCTCCACAGTATGGCGGTAGATGCTGGTTGGGTTTTCTTCCCGCAGGCGTTTTACTACGCGCAGTACCTGCTCGGTAGCGCCGTTGCCGTTAGTATGGATAGAGACCGAGTAGCCGTGTTCCTCACATTCCTTCAGGATATCGAACATGGTATCGTCGTCGTAGATCAGCTTGCCGTTTTTGGTGCCGCTGTAATATTCCTTATTCAGTAAATTGGCAGTATAGCCCTGGATAGAACCGTCAGCCAGAATCTTGGCGTGGTTAAAAATGAAACGGTCATTTTCGATCTGCTGACGCAGCTGCTGCAGGCCATTCCAGCCGCCGAAGACACCATCCATATTTTTACTGTAGAAAGGTTCCACAACAAAACGTACAGGCAGCTGTTCTTTTTTCAGAGCGTTAGTATAACCGTCAATAGCCTTCGGGGTCAGGATAAAGCCGAAAGCCTTATCAGCAATCGTGGTGCAGCCGTTGTGTTTGGCCAGCTTGGCGATATAACGGGTCGCTTTTTCGGCGGTTTCCGCAGCGTCGCCGCTGATCCTCATACCGCCTGCCTTTAAAACATAGGACATAAATTCGGGTTCAGCAACGTTGCCGTTGCAGCTGCCGTCCGGATAACGGCCGATATTGTCGTCGTGGACAGCATCGATGCCGGACAGCTCGATCGCGCGGGTATTGACGGTCATCAAATGGCCGGAAGCATGGTTCAGGCAGATGGGTACAGTGCTGGAAACCTGGTCTAGCCATTTGCTGTTGATGTTTTCCAGCTTGGCGTCGCCCAAGATCAGCGGATCGATACCATAAGTACTGAGCCAGTTCTGATCGTTATATTTACCGGGGTTCTTTTCTATTACCTCACGCAGCTTGGCAATGATCTCGTCCGGCGTTTTGCAGCCTCTGGAAATCTCGCCGTCAGCAGTATGCCGGTCAAAGTAGCCGATATAAACATAATTCATATTATACAGGCCGCTTTGCTGAGCGTGCATATGGGCTTCGATAAAACCGGGATAAATAACATTGTTGATAAACGTATCATTGATTTGATAAGAAGCAGCATGCGCTTTAAAATAAGCCTCCATATCGATAAAATCACCGACTGCGATAATAGTGCCGCCGGCAACGGCAACACATTCTGCCCACGGCATCTGCGGGTTCATGGTCACTACCTTCTGCGCGCGGTAGATAGTCACCTGAGCGTTCTGAAAGACTACCGGATCGGAAATCACCTGGAAATTTGCGGACATATACATAAGATCACCTCATTATAAATTTACTGATTAACAGTTAGAATCATTTAGTTATTTTTTCATTGGGCAGCGGTCCGGTACTGAGCCAGAACAGAGCGCAAATGAAGCCCAGGACATACAGGCCCAGCTGAGTGGAATTTTGGCGGGTGCTGCGGTTGATAGCGGTCAAGACAGCGGCGTCATCGGCATTTGCCGCTTTATCCGCAATATATTTTGCGAAAGCAGCGTCGGGCATAAAGCCGATGGAAGCCTGCTCGCTGATAACGGTTTTGGAAGTACTGCTCAGATCGGCGCTGCTCAAAGCGGCGTCCTTAAAGGTGCCGGTGATGGAAAACAGCATGACTACGCCCAGAATAGCGACGCCGATCGCCTGACCGACATTGCGGGTCGCGGTCTGGATACCGCTGGACTGCTGAGCGTCGCGGGCATTGACTGCCCCTGCGATGATATTGGAAGACTGTGAAGCAACAAAGCCCTGCCCGGCGCCGAAGAAGAACAGGCCCACATACATCAGCCAGTTAACTCCGTAAGGATTTAAGGACAAAGCCATCGGGATCGTCGAAAGGGCAACCATAGCGATACCCGTGCGGCAGATCTTTTTCGGCGAAGCATCGGGACTGAACTTGGGGATACCCATAGAGAACACGATCATCGGGATCGCCATAGCGCTCATGGCTATACCGGTCATAATGGCGCTGAAACCGGCGACCAGCTGCAGATAAGTGATGACCAGGAAGAACGACCCGCCGAAGCAGAGGAACAGCATCGCTGTAAGATACAGTCCACTGCGTACCTGCGGCGTCGTTAAGAAGGAGGAAGGAATAAGACAGGAACCATAGGTTTTTTCAACATTACGTTCGATACGGACCAGGAGCACCAGAGTGATAAGCCCCAGCAGCGCGATAAACAAAGCCGGTGACATACCGAACAAAACTAAGGGACTGCCGCCGATAACAGGCGGCGCGATCGGATCGATCAGGCCCCAGACTGGGATCTTGCTGATACCGATGATCAGTAAAAACAGGCCGGCAACGGCAACGACCGTACCTTTCAGGTCAAAACGCACTTTTTGTTCGGGCAGCGGAACATCGCCTACCAGCAGCGAACCTACAAAAACGATAGTAAAATAAACGGCCATGCAGCTAAAGGCTATGCGCCAGTCAAAAGTATCGATCAAAAAACCGGCGGCGATAGGGCCGAGGCAGGAAGCGATACCTGTAGCAGCGCCGATAGCCCCGAAAGCGAAAGCGCGGTCATTGCCCTGATACAAACCGGGGATCAGCCCGAGTACAGAAGGGATAAGGAAACTGGCGCCGATACCGACCAGCAGACGGCCGCCCCAGGTGAACATAAAAATGTTGCCGGAGAAAGCTACGACAAGTTCGCCGACGGCGCACATCGCAGCGCCGATGCGGAAAGTTTTTTTCCAGCCGACGATCAGGCCGACCATACCGCCGACGATCATCAGGCAGCCGGCGCACAAAGAATAAATAATGTTGGCCAGCTGGATGTCTGACATTGTCGCATTAAGACTGGCCAGCAGGGAAGCTGTAGCCACGGTAAGCACCGAATTATCGCCGGAAGTGCCGATCTGGGCCATGACCAGAGGAAAGAGACCGAGAAACTTGTATTTACTGAGAGCAGAGCTAGTAGACATAATGACCTCCCCAAAACTTTAGAATTTAAATATCTTGCAAGATTTCTTCTTGTCTTTATTGTAAAACCTGGGGTAGAATAAGTATAATACTAGTTATTGTATGTACTCATAAGCTATTTGTTATGAAAGGTGACGGTCATGGATCTATTACAGCTCAAGTATTTTAAAGTAGTCGCCGAACAGGAACACATCACCAAATCAGCCAAGCTGCTGATGGTATCACAGCCCTACCTGAGCGCTATCGTTGCCCGGCTGGAAGAAGAAATGGGCGGGCAGCTTTTTGACCGCGACGGACGTAACGTAGTGCTGAACGAATACGGCAAGATCCTGCTGCACCATGCCAACGAAGCCCTGCAGCATCTGGAGGACGCCAAAAAGGAAATCGCCGACATGCGCTCGCGCGATACTAAATACATTCGTTTTGGCAGCAGCAGTACCATGCTTTCCAAACGCTGGCTGGTGGATTTTCTTAAAGAACATGACGATATCAGGCTGGCGCATCTGCTGGCAGCGCATAACGAGATCATGGACGGACTTCTGAGCGGCCGCTTTGACTTTGGGCTGACAACTGGCAGGCTCGATCATCCTAAAATCATTTCAGTGCCGCTGTGGAAAGACCGCTATACACTGCTGGTCGGAGCCAGGCACCCTATGGCCCGCCGCCGGAAGATCTATCTGCAGGATATCCAAAACGAAAAGATCTGCGCCCTGCCGGAGGATCAAAGCAAGCTGCGGATCGTTGACGAGCTGTGTAAAAAAGCCGGCTTCGAGCCGGACTTTGTCCTGGAAGGCAATGTTGAGCTGCTGAGCGACTATATGCGCGAAGGGCTGGGCGTTTCTTTCGGACTGGCGAGCGTCAGAGATGCTTACCGCGATATCCGTTCCATACCGCTGGCTGACGAGATCGGTGAAGCCAGTATTTACCTGTCGTGGTGCGGTGAGCGTTATCTCACCAATTCCATGCTGACGCTGCAAAGCTATCTGCGGGACGTAGGCAAACAGATAGAAGCTGAAAGGTAACTGCTGCATAGTATAAAAAAATAACGTATAAATAAAAAGACTGAGCTTAGGCTCAGTCTTTTTATTTATATTGCCAGACAAGGCAGGAACTGCGCAGACGCCGACAGTTTTAAAGCCGCTGGCGTAATGCGCCGGGCAAGACTCGCAGACATTTTACACAAACAAACAGTTTTTGTCTTGCGGGGGGGTACAAACGTGCTATAATGACTGTAATTATTACAATAGATAAAGGTTTTGATGTTAAACAAAAGAAAAACATTTTAGTTTCGATATTTTAAACTAAAATACTAATGTTTTTGAGGGCTGAGGTGAAGTATGTACGATGAAAGCTGGCTGCCGCGTATCGGCAGTAATATCCGCCTGCTGCGCGGTGCCTGTCAGTTCAACCAGCAGCAGTTTGCCGAACGTATCGGCATCAGTCAGACCCATCTGAGCAATATCGAGCATAACAATGTGCAGGTCAGCTTAAAGCTGCTGGTACGCAGCGCCAATGTTTTGGACTGCACGCTGGAAACACTGCTGGACAGAAAAGCGGCGGCCGAGTGGGCACAGGCACATGATGCCGAGGCTGAAGAACAGGCGGCGGGTGCAGAAAGTGAGCGGGTTACTGAAATTGCCGCCGCAGAAACTGACGAACAGGAGCAGTATTCGCTGGAAGAAGTGCGCCTGCTGCTGAAGCTGCTGCAGCTGAGTAAGGGCCGCTGAAGGCATTTTTACAGTTTGGATAAAAACTCTCAATACCAGCTCCGCAGTAATAACTGCGAGGATATAAACAAGTTTTTCAAAGGGGGCGTCGCGGCAGAACAAAAAGCAGCAAAGACTGAACTGGGAAAGAAAGGAGGCGCAAAGTGGCAGAACAAATACACATCGGCTTTGGGATCGACAAAAACTTCGGCAGATTCGCCGGGATAACGATCACCTCGCTGGTACATAACAATATCAGTCACGATTTGGTTGTACATATCGTCTATGACGAATTACTGCCGGAGGATAGGGAGCGGCTGCTAAAGACGGAACAGTTATACCGTAACCTGACACTGCACTTTTATCAGATCACCAGTACCGAGGGGATGACCTTTGTCGTACCGCCGGGTCATATCACCCAGGCCATGTATTACCGCTATCTGTTTGCCCAGATGCTGCCAAAATCAGTTAAGCGGTTATCTATCTGGATGCCGATATCATCTGCAAGGGCGACATCCTGCCGTTGTGGCAGACCGACCTGCAGGGCAAGGTGCTGGGCGCTGTGCGTGATTATGGCGAAGACCGCAGCTGCGGGCGTATCGGTCTGAAAAACGGCCGTTATTTCAATTCCGGCGTCCTTTTAATGGATTTGGTAAAGTGGCGGCACCAAAAGCTGACCCAAAAGCTGTTCCGATGGCTGGAACAGGTTGGAGATACAAAAATACTGTGGGGCGACCAGGACGCCCTCAACGGGGTTATCGACGGCGGGTTTACGGAGCTGCCGAACATCTATAACGGTATCGTTATCAACAATACGACGCTGAACGAGGCTCTTGATTTAGTGCTGGTGCATTATATCGACTATGTCAAGCCCTGGCATATTTATTATATGGACAGCAATGCGAAAACGCTGTACTGGGAGTACGTGAAAAAATCGCTGTGGAACGACTTGAAACCGCAGGACGGCACGACGGTGCAGACAGCGCTCATGACGGCGCGGCTGCTGCACAAGCAGGGCAAGTATGCCCAGTCGGAGTCGTATTACGAAGCCATTGTCAAATATTTTTTAAAAGACAAATATCAATAAAAAAACAGCGTTGGGAAGGAAGTATGCAAATGTCTCGTAAAGCAGGTTTAGCCAAGAAAATAGCCCATACCCTGATGGCGATGTCGATCGTCTATTCCAGCGGCATCAATATCGTCGTCAACGAGGTATACGCTGCCGAAAAAAACGAAAATATTACCAGCAGCAGTACCAGCTTTTCTGAAATTGGAGTCGATGGCAATAATTTTAGTGTCAGCGGCGGTGTGACCAGCGGTGAAGACGCCATTATTACAGGCAAGATCGCGGAAAATATTACTAATCCCATCAGTATTACGGCTCAAGGCGGTAAAGGCGGTCTAGATAATGGTACTTCACCGACAGTCATGCAGGGGGCTGCAGGCGGCGCTGCCGTTGCTAAAGTAACGGTAGACGAAAGTAAGAGCAGCGTAACAGCAGGCAATATATCGGTAACTGCCACTGGCGGGAAGAACGGCAGCGCTTACCAGGGAATGTCCGGCGTTGCCGGTGCGGCAGCGGCCTACGGGCTTCAGATAAAACATGATCTGACGATCACGGCGGCTGATATTCAGGTGAAGGCTGAAGCAGGATATGAGTTTAATGGTATCGGTCAGAAGGTAGATATCAATGTTGCTAAACACAGCGGCGCCACGGCAATAGGGCTGCAGGCTGACGGCGGGATAGTTTCTTTTGAGGGCACTAAGATTATCGTGCAGGCCTCCACTTATGATAGTGGTAGTTCTTCCATCGGTACAGTCCAGCAGGGGCAAATGAAATTGTCTGACGGCGGTGATGCAGAAGCCTGTGGTATCAGGGTCACTGGCGGTACAGCAGAGGCCAAGCTGAGCGGGAACATAGCCATTACTAATGCTCATGCTGCCGCAGGCACTGGGTTTAGTGGCAGCAATGTTCTTGACATCGGCAAGGGCGGCAACGCTTATGCATATGGCGTCGATGGCGCTGCCGGAATAGCCACATTAGATATTCAGGACATAGTTATTGAAAGAGAGGCCAATGCCACTAATTATATCAGCGGCGGTGACGGCGGTAATGGTACATCGAATGCTGCCGGCGGTAAGGGCGGCAGTACTGTTGCGGCTGGTGTCCATGTGGCTGGCGGCACAGTAAATGGCAAGACGGGGAATATAGTATTAAATATTCAGTATACCAAGGCCAAAGGTGGCAGCATCGTACCGATTCAAAATAGTATGAAGGGTCGCGGCGGCGACGGCGGCGATGTTTACGCAGCCGGGCTCAGCGCCGACGGCGGTGAGACTGATCTGACAGTAGCTTCCATGGATATCAGTGCTAAGTCTTCTGATCTTAATTTTGACAGTTCCGGCGGCAGTTTGGGAAATCTGAATATAACTGATGCGAACGCAATTAAAGCTACAGGACAAGTGCAGGCTGCTGCTGGCAAGGGCAGCTCAATGCTGGCCGTGGGCGTAGATAACCGGGGCGGCAACAGCAAGGTCAAGGTCACAGGCGGCATCAAGGTCGAGACACGTGCGGGTCAAGGAGGCAGCGCGTTTCATTTGAGTGGTACACCAGGCTGGATGACAGATGAGCGGAGCAAGATTTTAGCGGAAGAAGTGGCAAGCGGTGAAGGCGGCACAGCGACTTCCGCAGGCTTGCGGAATGCGAGCGGCAGCCTGACGGCAGAGGTAGCAGGCAATCTGGAAATAAAGGCTATCGGTGGGGCTGGTGGCCCGGGCATGAGTACTTATGGCACTGTTAATGGCATCGGTGGCGTTAATGGTGCTGCCGCCGCTTATGGCATCAATGTTTTAGGCGGTCAGGCAGTTCTGACAGTGGCTGACATTACGGTAGAGGCTACAGGCGGTACCAGCACTTATACGACAGAAGCTAATAGCGGGGCTTTAGTAAATAATAGTGGCGCAGGAGTAAAAGGCAGCAGAGGCGGTAATGGCGGTATCGGTAACGCCTATGGCGTCAGTAACAGCGGCGGCAGTCTTGAAGCGAAAGCAGCCAAAATCACAGTGAAAGCTACCGGTGGGCAAGGTGCTGTTGGCAGCGGTGTAGCAAAAAGACCAAGCGCAACAGCTGCAGGTACCGGCGGTGACGGCGGTGACGGCGGCAATGCTTATGCCTATGGCGTTTTTGGCACCGGCCGCAGCAGCCGTACGGTGATCGCCGTCGATGAGATCAGTGCCAGTGCGACAGCAGGTGCCGGTGGCGCCGGTGCAGCTGCAAATACAAATCCCAGTGGTAGTAATATGGATGGCGTAGCTACAGCAGGCAGTGATGGCGCCAAAGGCGAGGAAGCCAAAGCCTATGGCGTGTATGCAGCCAACGGAGCTGTGATCGACCTAAGCGCTAAAACAGGCAGCTCGATCAAAATCAATGCTAAAGCTGCTGATGGCAGTGTTAGCAACGAAACCTATGCAGTTTACGCTGATAAAGGTACAGTTCTGTTTGGCAGTGATGCCGAGCTGAACTGGGATGGCAGCGTGGGGACTAATAATGCTCTTGTTACCGGTCTGAACAATGCCACGCTGGGCTTCAGCGGTATCAGTGCCGACAGGAATGTTACAGGCGGCACCCTGCAGCTGACAGGCAGCAATGCTTTCCGTTTCACGACCGACCTGGCAAATAACAAAGCCGACAGTATGACCTTTGAAACGATAGAGAATAACAGCTCTAAACAATATATCCAGATCGGTTATGAAGAAGCCTTTAAGGATGCTTTAAGCGAAGCTGATATCGTTACCATTAAAGGCAGTGCTACTGTTTTGACGATCAATGACCTGAATGGACAGAATCTGAAGAACTTTACCGGTCAGGCCAGCTCACTGGACAGTCCGCTGGACCGCTTCAGAGTAACGCCTACCGTGGAGATTGCAAATAATGAGGTCAAGATTACAGAAATAGCATTGGCGAAAGAAGACACTCCCTCCGAAACGGGCATGGTGGCCAGCGACGCTCAGATGGCGCTGGCCAGTATGTGGCGTATCGAAGGCAACAACGTTATGAAACGCATGGGCGAGCTGCGCAGCGATAAAGAAGCGGCTAAGGGCGGCGTCTGGGCCCGTTATTACCGGGGTGAATTGAGCGCCGACAGCGCTTATGACCGCAGTTTCAGCCAGGACTATACGGCCTTTCAGGGCGGTATCGACAAGGTACAGGACTACAAAGGCGGCAAGCTCTATACAGGTATCGCCGTCAACCGCATCGACAGCAACGCCGGCTATACGGCAGGCAGCGGCGACCTGAGCAGTACAGGTATAGGCATATATGCAAGCTGGCTGGGCAGCAAGGGGCATTATCTGGATGTTATTGCCCGCGGCAGCAAGCTGACTAATGACTTTAAACTGGTCGATTCAAGTAATAATGCCGCCAAAGCCGATTACGATACCTGGGCTTACGGCATCAGCGCCGAATACGGCTACAGACAAAACCTGAACGCAGGCTGGTTCGTAGAACCGCAGGCCGAACTGAGCCTGGGCCATATCGGCAGCGTTGATTACACCATCAGTAACGAAGTCAGTGTCAAACAGGACAGCGTCAACAGCGCTGTAGTGCGCCTGGGCTTCTTGGGCGGTAAAGAGTTTACCATCGGCGGGCGCACAAGCAATGCCTATCTCAAAGCATCGGCATTACATGACTTCGGCGGCAACGGCGGTGCGACCGGCTACTACGGCAATGGCAGCCGGGCCTTGCAGACAGGCGACCTGACGGGCACCTGGTACGAGATCGGATTGGGAGCTAACCTGGGCATTGCCAAAAACAGCAACCTGTATTTTGACGCGTTAAAAACCTTTAACGGCAATCTGCGTACCGACTGGCAGTTTAACGCCGGGTTAAGATTCACGTTTTAAATGACGGCTTGAGGCACTGTTTCTGTGAACCTCAAGATTCTTTCCCTTAAATGTTTATTTGAGCAGCGAGTGCAGCGTAATCAAAATATTAACAGTGCTGAAAGTTCTTTGTTGACTTTCTTTCAAGAAAGTCTAAAGCAATTTATGGCGTTAAAAGAAAGGAATATTTAAGATAAAATATAGTACTCTTTGATGCTCTTTACTGCAAGAAAGTCTAAAAACATTAAAAGAAAACATCGTGTTCTTTAAAAAGCAGTCCTTTTAAACAAGGGGGCTGCTTTTTGTATACCACAGGGCCTTGCCCCTGATGACCTGCCTGCCGGGGTTCATTGCTCCGTCGCCGGGTGAATCGCGCAGATACCAAAGTCCCAGCGGGTTTCGGCGTCGCCGCTGTACGGGCTGTCAGCAACGGTACTGATGATATTTGCATTTGCATAGTAGAGATGCTCCTTTTAGATTTTCTTGGCAAGGGAGTAAAACCCTCACGCTATATATAGGGCAGCGAGAGGGATAAAAGTTTACATCGGTTTGAAATTTTTTTTTGCAAGGTGGTTTTTAACAGCAGCTCATAACATTTTAGTGATATTTGTGAATAATATGTGAAATTACATTTTGGCATGTAAACTTTTCCGGTGTTCGCTGCCCTATATATAGTGAAAGTATTCAGTACTGAATTTGTTAGCAGAGTTTTTAAGACTTATAGGGTTTTACTGCTTATGACTTTGACCTTGAATCTAACAAAGAAATACTTACAGCAAAGTAAAGCAATACTTATTTAGTAAGTACTGAATACTGCCATAAATACTTGCACGACGAGCGGCAGAACATGCAGAGAAGTCCGTTCCAGGCCAGCCGGTGGATCATGAAGCTAATAAAAAACGTCTGCAGAATCTTATAAAAATATTGTCTAGAAGAATATAAAATAAAAATATGGCAGATTAATGTTGTATTTGATGATATAAATTCGTTTGTGGGCAAAAGAAGTTGTTGCAAAAACTAATTGTTTGTAGTATTATTTTATATAATAGAATAA
>CEBY01001090.1_pt1 | contig 31410 bp, 34 predicted proteins | sample 554731 | NCBI WGS metagenome assembly CEBY01 (sample SAMEA3182050, study PRJEB8094) | gut metagenome | biome: human; feature: gut; material: Stool; isolation source: human stools | place: Canada | collected 2012-02-22
CCGAGAGAACAGGTCAAAACGATCATTTTTCGCTATATTTTTATCTACTACAACCGCGTCAGGGTCTATACACGCAACCCGCTTGGGCTGCCGCCTGCGAGGTACCGGGAGTGGGTGCAGGCGCAGCAGGCAGCCTGATTCGATGCCGCCGCAGTTTTCCTGCGTTCCGCTACGCTCCACTTCGGAAAACTGCGCTGTATTACCATGCTTTTCAGATTTTGGGTGTTTCCCGACTGCACATTTCTTGACATTTCCATTTTGCATTGATGGTATTTGTGTTCCCATCTGTAATTGAAAGTTTCTGGTTTTGTGTTGAGACTTCTTCCAAGGTCACCTGCTGTTCTTTTGTAACGTGAAGCGTTTTAACCTCATAGGTATCGTTGATGAGCTGTTCATACAAATCTTCCCAATTTTCCACAAGAAAACTACCATCTGGTAACATGTTGTCAGGCAAAATTGCATCAGGATTATAGGCCGCATTCTGAACTGCTACTGTATCAGGCCTCAGTGAGGTATCAATTAGGTTTGTAAGTATATCATCGTAGTCACTATTCTGGAGACGCTTTACCAAAATAGGGAAACCCTCCCCCGTATTGACAAGAGAGTAGTATGCGTCGTCTACATAGGTCCACTCCTTCGCAATCTCTTTTTTAGTTGTTTTTTGATACGCAAGTGCTGTACCTGCAATTCCTGCCACAATGAAAGAACATAACATCACTGCGGCGGTTAGCTTTTTCGCTGTTTTACACATAGTAATCGCCAACATCCTTTCAATCCTTTATTTGCGCCGAGACTGGCACAAATGGTCGAACACACGGTTAAGCATCGTAGCGTATTCCTTTCATGTCACATTCCTATATGGCTCAAGCCTTGTATCATCTCATGTTCCCTTTGTAATTCCTAAAGCATGTCCCCCATGCCTGCCAGCTTCTACCGGCATCTCTTTGTCACGCTCTGCTCTGGCTGAGTCACTCCATTGATAGTATAGTTGAGCTTCAGCGTGTAACTCTTTCCACGTGTCACGCCACGCTGTCCGGATACTGCAACAAAATAGGTCCCTTCGTTGCTCCATGAGGCCAGATAGGTGTTCCCCTGATAGAGTTCTATCGTTGCCTTCACCTGATCCGTCGAAGAATTCCCAGTGCAGATTGCTTCACAAATGGCGGTTGTTCCATCAAAAGTCAGCGACAACGAGCAGTTGGCAACTCGTGGCTCCAAAGCCTGTGCTACGATTCCGCCTGCGAGCAGAATGCCGCAGAGCATTGCAGCTACCATCCTTTTCACAAAAATCACCCCCTTCCGCGTGTTCTCGGCAGATTGTTTCTGCTTCTACCCAATAGACGCGGAAAGGGGTATCCTTTCTTACAGCTTTTTGCGAAAATATCTTATTTCGTCGTTTCGACCAAATATACGCTCTCTGCCATGTGCAGAATGTCCTCCTGACCAAGCGGCGCATCAAGGGTAAATTGCAGGTTGCGCTCTGGATCAAACCACATTAGCGTACTGTTGCTGTCCTCTTCTTTGGGGATTACCAACAGACCCTCACAGTTGTTGACAAACACCGGAATCACATTCGCATTTTCTGCGTCGACACTGCTCAAAGCTCCCTGCTGCATATAGGCATATTTGAACAAAATCACTTCTTTCTTTTCGTTCTCATAGAAATGGGAAGTCATTCCTGCACCTATAAATTGTCTTTCCGGATTTTCCACAAAACCTTCTGGTAGTTCCCCCAGCTCATACTGCGACATCTCCCCTTGGGCATCCTCTCCGGCATAGCGAAACACAATATGTGTTTCATACCATTCGGTAACCCACCGAACAATCGTCGCCCGAGCGGTCGGGCTGGCAAGCATCACGCTGCCAAGTCCCAATGACAGCATCAATAATATGACTGCTGCTGTCTGCAGCACCCTTTTCCAGACAGGCTTGCCCCGTTCTCTTGTCCAACGCACGGGATCTTTCAGCATCGCTCGCATTTGACGCCGGTGTCGTGCAGACGCAGCATAGGGGATTTTCTCCTCAAGGCGATCCTCATCAAATGCAATGGCATCCAGCAGCACCTTGCTCATGAAGGCATCAAGCTCTTTCTCTGTCATAGATGCAGCGCCTCCTTTTCCATAATCTCCCGAAGCATCGCGCGGCCGCGGGAAATGCGTACATTGACCGCATTTTCTGAAATGCCGAGCTTCTGAGAGATATCCTTCCCCGAGCAGTCCAGCAGGAATTTCATCTCCAGAACTGCCCGATAGGTCTCCGGCAGCCCCGCGAACAGGCGGATGATATCCTCATAGGACAACGCCTTCTCAATATCGGCACTGGCATCGTATGCATCCTCCATGCTCTCCAGCATGATGGCTTTTTTCTTCTTCCGCAGGAGCGTGATCGCTTCGTTCTTTACTATACAGACGCACCAGAAAGGTCTTTTCTTACAGGGAAGCTCTAAAAACTTTTCGAAATTACGAATTATTTTCAAAAAGGCATTCTGAACGGCGTCCTCCGCATCATGAGTGTCTTTCAAAATGCGAAGCGCTGCCTGCTCCATTCGCTCATGGTATTGCTCGTAGATCTCCGCAAACAGTGCTCGATCCACATCGTTTTTAATCGTTGCTAAGAGCATGGGGAGCATAATTTTCCCTCCTCGCCGGTCAATCGTTCTTTACAAAGGTTTCTCTCAGTATAGCCAAATATGGGATGATCCGCAAGACTATCGCTATAGAGCGGCGCAAATAGATCGACTCGAGCTGTTCTGCTACGCAATCCGCCATCAAAAGGAATGGTCAAAAGAGCTCTTGAGCATCTCGTAGACGCAAACAAGCGACGCCACCTCACAGCTAAATCGATCCGTTAGTTCCTTCTCATCCCACCATGTTCTCTGCGGTGTTGCGTGATGCCCCGCCTCCTGCTCCGCCTCCGCCTTGGCGGCGCGGATGACCTTCTGAGCGGAGAGCCACCGGCCATAGGCCCCACCGTACAAGTCCTTTTTCAACTTCCGCAGTGCAGCCTTGTACGCCTTCTCCGCACCACTGGGGCCGTTGTAGTTGAGATAGATCGCCAGTTCCTGAAAGGTCATGCCAACCTCGTCCGGCTGACCGATGCCGAGGTAACTTTGCACCAGATTCAGCTCTCTGGGCGTCAACACTTGCTCCATCCGCTGCATCAGCAGCGTCCGGCGCATCAGGCGGTCATAGGCTATAGCAGGATCGCCGCCACAGCTGATGGAGAGCACATCGTCGCCCAACTGCCGCGCGCGGCACAGCGCTTGGTATTCCTTCAACAGGGCTTCGGCTGCCTTGGAGGATACCTTCAGCTTTTCGCATACCGCCTTGGTCAGTTCCGATTCAGATGCATCCTGCGCCTCGGCGCAAAGGTGCGCCACAGTGCGGAGTTGGCTGCCGCGGCTGGTTGGAACGGACAGCGGAAAGGCGTATCGCGAGGCATAGTCGGACAGCGCCGCTTCTATCGCGGGTGTCGCATAGGTCAGCAGCTTCGTTCCGTAAGAGGGATCAAAGCGCCCTGCCGCGTCCAGCAGTGCCAGCGCCGCCTCCTGCTTCAAGTCCTCCGTCTCACACCACGGTGTGTACGCCCGTGCCAGTTCGGTGAGGTAACCCTCGTTCTGTGAGACGAGCCGCTCCGCGGCGTTTTTGTCTCCGGCTTGCATCCGCAAAGCCAGCTCTTCATTGCAGGGGCTATCTCCTGCAACGGTGTACATATTTTTCGTCACAGGAACGCCCCCTTCCTCATTTCAGCCGCTTTTCTGCCTCCGCGTAAATGTGCTCCAATTCCATGTCCCGCGCATATCCGTCAGCGGCATAGTCATTGTCCATCAGCGCCTTATCCCGGTAACTCTCCGCCAGATACAGCGCCTCCCGCCGCAGGTCATCGGAGATTTTTCCTCTCTGGTGATGCTTGCGGATCGTCCCGGTTCGGGTATTGAACAGGCGGTAGACCGGGTGCTGCTTGTTCTGCTCCTTCTGGTGCATCATCGCGCCATACTGCCGACAGGTATAGCGATCGTCCTGCGGTGCGACGCCGTCGCAGTATTTGGGGATGTGACCGTTGGTGGTCAGAAAATATCTCCCGCAGCCTTGGCACTGGCTGGGCGCGTGGCCGTGGTGCAACCCGTTCATCAGGTCATAGGTGTAGAAATCGGTCAGGCGCGGAAAAATCACCCGTTCTACAAACACCATTTCTTTTTCGTTTTTAGGACTGCGGGCAAACACATAGGTGGAGGACAGCTCCGGATAAACCGTGAATGGCTCCATATCCAAGCTCTGTAAACTTCGCATCTCATCCCAAAACTGCTCACTGTTGAAGCAGTCATGCGCGGCCACGGCAAAATGCGTTTCGTTCCGTTTTTTCAGCCGCCGCAGATAATCCAGCTCAAAGAACCGCCCCGCTGCATAGAAGTGATACATGGCGATAGGGATGCGTATGATCCCGACGCAGAATCTCAGAAACTCTGTCTGGAACTCCGAATCGGGCGTCCGTATTTGCAGGAGGTTTCTCTCGTCAAACAGGATATTGATCCGGCGCATTTCCTTCTCGTAGTCATTATAGCAAAAGGGCGGATACTTCCAAAGCAGTTCGGTCAGATACAATATCCGTTCCCGCAGCTGCGGGAATACCGCCGCAGCCTCCTCATCGCTGCCCTGTACCACCACAGGAAACAGGAAGGTCGGTGCGCCGCCGGCCTGTATCAGCTCCGGCAGTTTTTCTTCGGGAATGTTCAGAATGGACATCGCCATGAATCCCGCCGGGAACTCCTTCTCCTGATAAAAGATCTTGTCATTCCAGACATCCATTGTAAACTGCGTGAAATCGTTGTTCTGCTGTATTCCCAGCGGCATAGCATCGCCCTCCTGTCCCATATCTGTTTTGCATCTGTCCCGCGATATTCTCATTCTATCAAAAAATACAGAATAATCAAGTGAAAGGGTTAGAGCCTCGACTGCAGCGAGGTATCTGCCCTTATCTTTTTATCCGGAGGAACAAAAATTGAAAAAAGAAAACAGATTGCTGACCATCGACGGTGAAACGCTGATGAGTCAGCCGCTCACGCCGCTGAACTTCGTAGTGGATACGTTGCTGTCCCAGGGTCTGCACATCCTCGCAGGCTCTCCCAAGGTGGGTAAGTCCTGGCTGGCGCTGTGGCTGGCCGTCACGGTGGCGAAGGGTGATCCCGTCTGGGGCATGGGCGTGAAGCAGGGCACTACGCTCTACCTCTGCTTGGAAGACTCCACTCTCCGCATCCAGAACCGCCTGTTCGAGATCACGGAGGACGCCCCCGCCAACGTCCACTTCTCCACCAACAGCGATACCCTGGGTAAGGGTCTGGAGGAACAGCTCTGCGCATTCCTCGCGGAGCATCCCGACACAGTGCTGGTCATCATCGACACACTGCAAATGATCCGCGGTACCGGTTATGACAACACCTACGCAAACGACTACCGTGACCTCTCCGTGCTGAAGCACATTGCGGACACCCACGGCATCGCCATTCTGCTGGTGCATCATCTGCGGAAGGAGCTTGCCGACGATGTGTTCAGCCGCATCTCTGGCACGACGGCCATCAGCGGTGCGGTGGATTCCAGCTTTACACTGGTAGAGGACAAGCGCGGCAGCGGCAAGGCGACGCTCTCCTGCATCGGGCGCGACATCGAGTACCGGGAACTGACGCTGGAGCGCAACGCGGAAAATGTGTGGGAGCTGGTGTCGGACAGCCGGACGCAGCCGGAGCTGCTGGGCGGCCGGATCGTCATTCTTCTCTCTGAACTGATGCATGAGCGCACGGAATTTATCGGCACTCCCACGGAGCTGTCCGCGCTGATCGACCCTGCGGGCAGCGAGGGCATCACGCCGAAGAAGGTATCCCGTCTGATCCTGCAAAGCGTTGCCGCACTAAGCAAAACCGGCATTTCCGCCGTGGTGCGCCGCAGCAACGGCAAGCGGCTCATCGAACTGCGCCGTGCCGAAAGTGACGATGCACAGGGTACCCAAGCTGTTGACCCTATCGACCCTGCCGATGTCTCAGGCGGGGAAAACGCCCCGTGTTTCGCCCTGTGAGCCGCTGTGTGCGCGGTTAGGGGATGGGTGGCGTTGTACCCGCCGCGGGGATATTCTGCCCACACAGGGCGAATTCCGGGGCAGCATAAAAACGGCGAATACGCCGTCGTGACCTGCGGGCGTCCAGCGTTTCAACGGCATGAATCGCGCGCCGAGGGTAGTGATCCCACCCCCATGCTGGAACGCCGAAAAAGCGCTGTGTGAAGGGAGAAAAATTCCTTAAAAGCCAGCAGAAGAAACATTTTATTTCTCTGCCGTAGATGGAAAATCCCTCTGCGTCAGCCGTTATTCCCAATAGGCGCAGAGACTCCCTGTTACGGGAGCTTTTATCACCTCCGTTGGAGGTGGCCAGCATCGCATTTGTCTGGTCTGCGGCGAAGCCGCTGCCCTGCCAAATGCACTGGGCGGGGCATGGCCCCACACCCCCAAGCTGCGGGCAGAAGCCCGGACCCACTTTTAGCTACGATTGGAGAAAAACATGAAAAAAGATATCAAATTCAGCACGCGCATGGCGTCCGCCGACCGCGAGAAGATCAGGGCACTGGCGGCGAAGGCCCACATGTCCATGAGCGACTATGTCACCGCCTGCTGTCTCGGCAAGCGGATCGTGGTCATCGACGAACAAAAGGAGCTGCTCCGCCAGCTCAAGGGCATCGGCAGCAACATCAACCGCCTCACCGTTCTTGCCAACATGGGCAAGGTGCAGGTCATCGGTCTCGACAAGGCCGCGCAGGAACTGTCTGAGGTCAGCGCCGCTCTGCGGGCAGTTATGGAAGGTCGGTGAGCCGTATGGCCATCGTACATTTCGTGAACTACAAGCGGGGCACGCAATCCCGCGCCGCCATGCGCGGCGTGATGCTCTACGTCATGCAGGAGAGGAAAACCGCATGGGAGGATGGGCCGCTCATCAGCGGCATCAACTGCCAACCGCAGAGCGTCTACGACGATTTCCTGAACACGAAACTCCTCTACCACAAGGACGGCGGCGTGATGTTCTACCACATGGTGCAGAGCTTTCCAAAGGGCGCGGCGGTCGATCCCCGGCAGGCCCACGAAGCCGCGCGGCGGCTGGCGGGGTACTTTGAGGGCTGCGAGGTGTTGGTCTGCACCCATGTTGACCGCGAGCACATTCACTCCCACTGCGTCATCAACTCCGTTAACTTCGAGACGGGCAAGAAGCTGCACATGGCAAAGAAACAGCTGCAGGAACTGATGCGGCGCAACGATGTGATCTGTCAGGAGATGGGGCTGCCGGTCTTTGAAGCGGCCGCACAGAAGTCTCGCGGCATGAGCGGAGCGGAGTACCACACAGCGCTCAAGGGACAAAGCTGGAAGCTGCGGCTGGCAAACACGATAGATGAATGCATGCGCTATGCCGCTGACAAGGACGCCTTCGTTTCCTTGATGGAGTCCGAGGGCTACGCGGTCCGCTGGGAGAGCAGCCGCAAATACATCACCTACACCACACCGGACGGCATGAGATGCCGCGACAACAAACTACACGAGGAAAAGTATTGCAAGGAGGTCATGGAGCATGAATTCAGAATACGCGCAGAGCTCGTCAAGAGAAAACTCCGTCGAGCAGCGGAAATCGATGGAGGAATTGAAGCGGATGAATCAGCCGAACAGCGCATCGGCAAATACACCGACCATCGTGATCCGATGCGATCTTCCGCAGGCGATGAGCAAGCTGATGGAGCAGGCAGACGGAATGAATTGGGAACTGGAGGAGATCCGGAAAACGCTCCCCAGTCTGAGAACGCACACCGACCTGGCGTCGGTGCAGAACACACTGGTCGAGATGCAGAGATCGCTGACCGAGATGAACAAGCTGCTGGAACGGGTTGGGAACCTGAGCGAGAAGTATTCCTCCAAGTGGATCGACTGGCTCCCGGACTTCAGCCTGCTGGTGGCCCTCAAGTGGATCATGCTGGTGCTGATCCTTGGCACGGCGGCACTGGCGGGTTGGTATGGCGCGGCGGCGATCCGCAGCCTGTTTCTCTGATGCCCGCCGTGGCCGGGCTGACCGCCGTGGGGACATTGATGGATGAGGACGAGGATGCCGAGGAAAAGCGGCGGCGCATGGAGGCGAAGATCGCCGCTGAAAACTTCGGCGCGGCGATTGGCTTCGCCGCAGGCGCGGCTCTGGCTGTGAAAGAAAAATTGGACGAACACGCCGCGCGGGAAGAACAGAAAAAGCAACAGCATGAGCAAACCATGGGAGGATTGTAATGAAACAGGACTGGGAAATTTATCGTGACACGGGCATCCTCGGCGCCTACCGGCCAGAGCAGGTCATCCTGCGCCGCTCCGAGGACGGCGGCGTGGAAACATTGTTCCGTGACAGCACAGCCAAATGGGAGGGCGATGACCTCACCCGTCAACGGGCGATGCTGGTCGGTGGGAAGTGCTTTCTTGTGACCTCCGTATTCCCCAGCGGCGCATCGGCAACACCCACAGACAAACTCCTGCGGCTCATCGACACAAAGTTAGAGCGGGAGCATCATGAGCAGTAAAGTTTCAGTAGACTTGCGGAGGCCGGTGCGGTATACTTCGTGTTACCGTACCGGCCCGCCCCAACGAAAAGGAGGTAACTATGGCAGGTCAAGAAAATCAGCAATACACCGTACTCTACGGGCGGCTCAGTCAGGAGGACGAGCGGGCCGGAGAGTCCAACAGCATTCAGCACCAGCGCACCCTGCTGGAGAAATACGCAAAAGAAAAGGGCTTCGAAAACACCATCTTCCTTGCGGATGACGGCTACTCAGGTACGAACTTCGAGCGTCCGGCGTGGAAAAAGATCGTGGAGATGATCGAAGCGGGACAGGTGGCGAACCTCATCGTAAAGGACGCCTCCCGCTTGGGGCGTGAATACCTGCAAGTGGGCTACTACATGGAGATATATTTTCCCCAGAAGAATGTCCGTTTCATCGCTGTCAACGATGGCGTGGATTCCACAGTGGAGAGCAGCAATGACTTCAACCCCATCCGCAACTGGGCCAACGAGCTTCACGCCAAGGATACCAGCCGCAAGGTCCGCGCGGTCATGAAAATGAAAGCGGAGCAGGGAGAGCGGCTGGGCGGCAGACCGCCCTACGGCTATCGGAAAAGTGATGGTGACGCCAACACGCTGGTTCCCGACGAGGACACCGCACCTGTGGTGAAGCGCATCTTCTCCCTCTGCGCCGCTGGAAACGGCCCCAAGCGGATCGCCACCATCCTCACCAAGGAGCAGGTGGTGAACCCGTCCAACGCCTACTACCGCAAGACCGGGAAAAGTCATCGAGGACTGGACACCACCAGACCCTGCCTGTGGTCTTCCAACAGCGTCACCAGCATTCTGAACAATGAGGTCTACCTCGGACACTCGGTTGGGCTTCGCACCACTACGATCTCCTACAAAAACAAGCAGCGTGTGGAGCGCCCCGAGAGTGAACGGTTCGTGGTGAAGAACACCCACGAAGCTCTTGTCACACAGGAGCAGTGGGACATCGTGCAGGAGGTGCGTCAGCACAAAAAGCGTGTCCCCAAGCACATGGACGAGCCGAACATCTTCTCCGGGCTGGTGTTCTGCGCGGATTGCGGCAAGCCGCTGGTGCTGCACAGAGCCAGCACGATGAAGCGGACGGAGTACAACTTCAAGTGCTACACCTACGGCAAAAAGGGCAAGACCGTTTGCACGCCGCATCACATCCGGGAGTTTGAACTGAAAGCCGTTGTGCTGGAGGACTTACGCCGGGTGACGCACTTCGCGCGGATGAAGGAAAAGCAGTTCGCCGCCTATATCGGCAGCAAGAATACGCTGGAGCTGCGGCGTGAGATGAACACGATCCAAAAAGATCTGGATACCATGCGGCGGCGCAGAGAGGAGCTGTCTAAGCTGTTCAAGCGGCTCTATGAGGACAATGTGCTGGGGCGGGTGACCGATGAGCAGTACCGGATGCTGGCGGGCGATTACACCGTCGAACAGAAAGCGTTGGAGGAACAGATCCCCGAAAAGGAGGCCCGGCTGGAAAAGCTGAAAGCTGCCTCCGCCAACGTGAACACGTTCGTTGAGAAGGCGAAGCAGTACACCGCCATCGACGAGCTGACGCCGGAGCTGCTGCGGCTGTTCATCCAGCGGATCGAGGTAGGCGAGCGGACGGAGAAATACTCCCGCAGCTCCCACCAGAGCATCCGCATCGTGTACCGCGACATCGGCACGGTGGACAGTGCGATGGAGCAGGGCGAGGCGCAGCCGCGCATTGCGCCGCCCCTGAGTGAGGTATTCGAGCTTCCCGCATAATAAAAAAGCAGAGAAAAAACGCAAGAAGCGGACAGCAAACGCTGTCCGCCCCCTTGCAAGACATGGTGTCAACTTGTGTCCTTATGAACATTACCCGAATGGTTTCAAGGTTTTTTCATGTCTATGGCAAATTGCACAAAGCTGTTTTTGTGTTGAATTACAAATTCTTTGCAATTTCTTTTATTAGTGGTAGATGCCTTGTCACGCCCCGCCGATGTCGACCGCCTTGTTGCCATCCTAAAAAATCCTATCTGCATTGTCTGATAGGAAAGGCGGGCCGTTATCCCATAGAATATCATAATACACCTCATATATTCCTCAGCCCTAATTCCCTGTTCGTAACAGCCCCTCGTCTTGACATCCGCTGCATTTCTACTCCGCCGTCAGAGAATTGTAGTGGTCGTGTGCGTTGGAATGGTTCATCAGCTCGCAGCCGCTGTCTACGATGGCCTTGGCCTGCTCCGGATACTGGTCCGCCCAGTTGCCGACCACGAAAAAGGTCGCCTTGACGCCATAGTCCGCGAGTACATCCAGGATCTCCTGCGTGTTGTCCGCCCCCCCATGCGGCATCAAAGGAAATGCTGCACACCTTCTGATCGCGTTCCACGCAGTAGATGGGCAGCTGGCGCGTCGCAACTGACGCCCGCACGGCAGCGGGCGCATTCACAGCACTGAAAATGGCTGCCGCAGCCAGCAGCGCAGCGCCAACTGTCAGTGTTTTGCGCCGCAGGACAAGAAATCGCGGCCGCGGCGCCTCCCTCTTCCCGCGCTTCTCTCTCCGCTTAAAATACAAAAACATCCGCATATCCTCCCCATTTTATTTTGGTAGAGGGTATGCGATAATTTTTTCTTTCATGCCGTGGACACTGTGTACCTCATTCGGATTTTTCAAGCTCGGTTCTCCATTTGAGTGCGGAATGGCCCCGTCTCCGCAGGTGCCGCAGTCCTTTTTGCACCGCTTTTCGCTATATTGTTTAATTTCTGTCATTGACAAGGTGAATATTTTTGTATATAGTAATAAGACACCCTGGCAATACATCGTAAAAATGAAATTGGAGGTTCCGCATGAAAAGATTCCTGAGTATCCTGCTCGCTATGGTCATGGTGCTTTCGCTCGTGGCCTGCGGCGACAAGAAGACCCCTGACACGCCCGACACCCCCGACACTCCCGACAAGCAGGAGGAGACCATCCACATCGGTATCGTGACCGGTTCCGTTTCTCAGTCTGAGGACGACCGCCGCGGCGCCGAGGCCTTCCAGCAGCTCTACGGTGAGGAGAACGTCACCCTCGTGACCTATCCCGATAACTTCACCGAAGAGCTGGAGACCACCATCCAGTGCATCGTCAACCTGTCCGACGACCCCGACATGAAGGCGATCATCGTCAACCAGTCCGTCCCCGGCACGACCGAGGCCTTCCGTAAGATCAAGGAGCGCCGCCCCGACATCCTCTGCATCGCCGGTGAGGCGCATGAGGATCTGCCCGAGATCGGCTCTGCTGCCGACCTCGTGTGCAACAACGACTTCGTTGCCCGCGGCTACCTCATCATCCGCACCGCGCACGAGCTTGGCTGCGACACCTTTGTTCATATCTCCTTCCCGCGCCACCTCGCTTACGAGACCATGAGCCGCCGCGTCGCCGTCATGAAGGCGGCCTGCGAGGAGTTCGGCATGAGCTTCGAGATGGAAACCGCTCCCGACCCCACCTCTGATGTCGGCGTTGCCGGTGCGCAGGCTTACATCCTTGAAAAGGTTCCCGAGTGGGTGAACAAGTACGGCGAGAAGGCCGCTTACTTCTGCACCAACGACGCGCATACCGAGCCTCTGCTCAAGCAGCTGCTCGAGTACGGCGGCTACTTCATTGAGGCCGACCTGCCCTCCCCGCTGATGGGCTATCCCGGCGCTCTGGGCATCGACCTGACCGCTGAGGCGGGCGACTTCCAGAAGATCCTTGCCAAGGTCGAGGCCGCCATCTGCGAAAAGGGCGGCGCGGGCCGCTTCGGCACCTGGGCTTACTCCTACGGCTACGTCACCTCCGCTGGCCTTGCCCAGCACGCCATGAACGTCATCAAGGGCGAGAGCGAGCTTGCCGACATCGACGATATCGCCAAGGCTTACCATCAGTTCTCCCCCGACGCCTCCTGGAACGGCTCCAACTACACCAACGCCACCACCGGCGTCAAGGCCGACAACACCTTCCTTGTCTATCAGGATACCTACATCATGGGCGATCCGGGCTGGTTCATGCACGCCACCGAGGTCGAGGTCCCCGAAAAGTACTTCACCGTTAAGTAAGCCTTCGGCTCACTGACGAACATCAAAAAAACAGGGGGGAGGAGAATCCTCCCCCCTGCTTCTTTTAGGTAGGGTATAGCTTATGGAAAATAACAACGCTCCTCTGTTGGAGATGCGCAGCATCAAAAAGGACTTCTTCGGCAATCAGGTCCTCACGGATATCAGCTTTACGCTCCGCGAGGGCGAGGTGCTCGGCCTTGTCGGCGAAAACGGTGCGGGCAAGAGCACGCTGATGAAGATCCTCTTCGGCATGGACGTCATCCGCGAGACCGGCGGGTACGGCGGAGATGTTCTCATCAACGGTGAAAAGGTCACCTTCAACACCCCCTTTGACGCACTGGCAGCCGGTATCGGCATGGTGCATCAGGAGTTTTCTCTGATCCCCGGCTTTACAGCGACAGAGAATATTCTGCTCAACCGTGAGCCCCAGAAGAAAAATGTCATCTCCGAGGTGTTCGGCAGCCGTCTGAACACGCTCGATTATAAGGAGATGGACCGCAGTGCAGCGGCAGCCATTGAAAAAATGGGCGTCCACATCGACGCCAACATGGTCATCAGCGATATGCCGGTCGGCCATAAGCAGTTCACCGAGATCGCGCGCGAGCTGAGCAAGGAGCATCTCAAGCTGCTTATTCTCGACGAGCCGACCGCCGTTCTGACGGAAAAGGAGGCTGCGGCGCTGCTCGATTCCATCCGCAGCATGTCGGCGCGCGGCATCGCGGTCATCTTCATCACGCACCGCCTGCAGGAGATTCTGGACGTGTGCGACAAGGTCATCATCATGCGCGACGGCCATGTGGTGAAGGATACTCCGGCGAAGGAAACGGACGTTTCCGACATCACAAGGTGGATGGTCGGCCGCAGCGTGGACCTCTCCGCTGCGCAGGATGTGGTCGATCACTCCGGCGCCAGGACCATCATGTCCATCCGCAAGCTCTGGGTCGATATGCCCGGTGAGATCGTGCGCAACGTCGACCTCGATATCCGCGAGGGCGAGATCCTCGGCATCGGCGGCCTCGCCGGTCAAGGCAAGCTCGGCATCCCGAACGGCGTTATGGGCCTTTATGAGGCGGGCGGCACCGTCGAGTTCGACGGCAAGCCCATTCCGCTCAACGCGCCCCGCCGCTGTCTCGACGCGCAGCTTGCCTTCGTGTCGGAGGACCGCCGCGGTGTGGGCCTGCTGCTCGACGAGTCGCTGGAGTGGAACATTGCCTTCCCGGCCATGCAGATCCACAATAAGTTTCTCAAGAGCCTGTTTGGCGGCCTTGTGAAATGGCGCGATGAAAAGGCCATCCGCGCCGTGACCGACCGCTATATTGACGAGCTGAAGATCAAGTGCACCAGCTCGAAGCAGAAGGCCAAGGAGCTCTCCGGCGGCAACCAGCAGAAGGTTTGCCTTGCCAAGGCATTCGCGCTCGAGCCGAAGTTCCTCTTTGTCTCCGAGCCGACCCGCGGCATCGACGTCGGCGCGAAATCCCTCGTGCTCGACGCGCTCAAGAGGTTCAACCGCGAGAGCGGAATCACCGTTGTGATGATCTCGTCCGAGCTGGAGGAGCTGCGCATGACCTGCGACCGCATCGCCATCGTCTCCGGCGGCCGGATCGCCGGCATCCTGCCGGCGACCGAATCCTCCGAGGCGTTCGGTATGCTGATGGTCAGTCAGGTCAAATAAGGAGGGCAGAATATGGGTAATACAACAAACAGCCTTGCCGATAAGAGCAGGCTCCGCCAAATGATCGACAGCTACGGCGTCCCCCGCATGATCATCACCGGCTTTCTGCTGCTGATGTTCGTGCTCGTGCCGTTCGCGGGCGTGGACTTCGCAACGCAGATCAGCAACGTTATCAACCGCTTTAGCTGGAACGCCATCATGGTGCTGGCAATGGTCCCGATGGTCCACTCCGGCTGCGGCCTCAACTTCGGCCTGCCGCTCGGTATCATCTCGGGCCTTCTGGGCGCGACGCTGTCCATCGAGCTTGGCTTCACGGGTCCGATGAGCTTCGTCATGGCCATCGCGATCGCGACGCCGTTTGCGCTGCTGCTCGGCGGCGGCTACGGCTGGCTGCTCAACAAGATCAAGGGCGGCGAGATGATGGTCGCAACCTACGTCGGCTTCTCCTCCGTCTCCTTCATGTGCATGATGTGGCTGCTGCTGCCGTACAAGAAGCCCGAGATGGTGTGGGGCTTCTCCGGCTCCGGCCTTCGTACCACCATCTCCCTCGAGGGCTTCTATGACCGCGTGCTGGCGGACATTCTCTCCATCGACCTCAACCGCTTCGGCATCAACCTCGTCATTCCGACCGGCAGTCTGATCTTCTTCGCGATCCTTGCTTTCCTAATGTGGGCATTCCTGCACACCAAGACCGGCACCGCGATGACCGCCGTCGGCTCCAACCCTTCCTTTGCCAAGGCAGCGGGCGTCAGCATCGACAAGATGCGCCTCATTTCCGTCGTCCTTTCCACCTGGCTGGGCGCGGTCGGCATCCTCGTCTATGAGCAGGGGTTCGGCTTCATCCAGATCTACACCGCCCCGCTCAAGATGGCATTCCCGGCGGTCGCCGCCATCCTCATCGGCGGCGCGAGCGTCAACAAGGCGAGCATCGCCAATGTCATCATCGGCACGTTCCTCTATCAGGGTCTTGTCACCATGACGCCGACGGTCATCAACTCCTTGATCCACCTTGACATCAGCGAGATCATTCGTATCATCGTCTCCAACGGCATGATCGTCTACGCGCTGACCCGTAAGATGGGAGGGAAGAAGTAAGTATGAAAAAGATCAACAACAATCTTCCTCGCGGCGGCGCCGAATGGGGCCGCGCGCTGCGCAGGTTCCTGAGCGACAACATCGTGCCCATCATGTTCGTTCTGATCTGCGCCTACTGCATCCCGCGCGCGGACCTCTCGTGGAACTATCTGCTCAATGAGGGCATGACCCGTCTGGGCCGCAACGCCTTTCTCATCCTGAGCCTGCTCATCCCCGTTATGGCGGGCATGGGTATGAACTTCGGCATGACGCTCGGCGCGATGGCAGGCCAGATCGGATTGATCTTTGCCGCCGACTGGCAGGTCTGGGGCATCCCCGGACTGATCCTCGCGGCGATCATCTCCATTCCCATCTCCGTTCTGCTCGGCATCATGATCGGCAAGCTCCTCAACCGCGCCAAGGGCCGCGAGATGATCACGAGCTACATGATCGCCTTCGCCATGGACGGTGTGTACCAGTTCTTTGTGCTCTTTATGATGGGTCCCGTCATTCCCATCATCCACAATACGCTCAAGCTCCCGCGCGGCTACGGTATCCGGAATACGGTGAGCCTGCTGAATATGCGCCAGAGCTTGGATAACCTGCTGGCGGTCAGCGTCGGCGGCGTGAAGATCCCCGTGCTCACGCTCATTATCATTGCCGCCGCCTGCCTCTTTATCCTCTGGTTCCGCCGCACCAAGCTCGGTCAGGATATGCGCGCGGTCGGTCAGGATATGGAGGTCGCGCGCGACGCGGGCATCAATGTCGAGCGCACCCGCGTGATCTCCATGGTCATCTCCACCGTGTTCGCGGGCTTCGGCATGATCATCTATTTGCAGAACGTCGGCAACTTCCCCACCTATACCGCCCATACCCAGATCGGTATGTTCTCCATCGCGGCGCTGCTCGTCGGTGGTGCGAGCGTGGAGAAGGCGAGCATCAAGAACGTGTTCCTCGGCGTTATCCTGTTCCACACCATGTTCATTGTGGCGCCGCGCACCGGCACGGTCATCACCGGCGACTCGATGATCGGCGAATACTTCCGCGTGTTTGTGTCCTACGCGGTCATCACCATCGCGTTGGTCATGTATGAGGCGAAGAAGCGCAAGGCTAAGAGCGCGGCCGGCTTGCAGCTTGCAGCCGACCAGCTGGCAGAAGAGGAGGCGAAGGCAAAATGAAGAATAAGACCTCCAATCGCAGACTGATCTTCCAGCTCACGGCAGTCGTCGTGCTCATTGCCATCGCCTACGCCATGACGATCATCGGCCGCGGCCACACCGTGTATCTCGACAACAAGAAGTTAGAGTACAACGGCAAGACCTACGATACGCCGTACAAGGTCGTCGTCCTTGTGGACGGCGAGCAGGGCGCCAAGCTCTATGACCGCGAGCGCGGCAGCGCGACCTGCATCGGCCAGAAGTTCACGGTGACGCTCGAGATCACCGAGAAGAAGGGCGGCAGCGAGACGACGCAGACCTACACGATCCCCCTGCCCAAGAATATGGACGGCATCATCATCAATCTGCCCGCCTATCTCGCGGGACTGGGTGAGGACGCCTATCTGACGGAGTTCATCCCGTCGCCCGACGCGGAGATCGTCGAGGAGGACACCCCCTCCGGCGACGACTTCGGCATGGACGATATGACGATGGACGAGGTACCCGTCGGCTAACAGAACAATCACCACACAGCCCATGCGAAACGCATGGGCTGTGTGCACACTGAAAAGGAGGAAGGCAGCATGGCTGCATTAAAAGGGCTGAAGCCCGAGAAGGTATTTGAATATTTTGAGAAGCTCTGCTCCGTGCCGCACGGCAGCGGCAACACGAAGCTCATCAGCGACCTGTGCGTGGGCTTTGCCAAGGAGCTTGGGCTGAGGTACCGCCAAGAGGCGTGCAACAACCTCATCATCTGGAAGGACGGCTCCGCGGGCTATGAGCAGTCCGAGCCGATCATTTTACAGGGCCACATCGACATGGTCTGTGCCAAGACGGACGAGTGCGCGAAGGACATGGCGAGGGAGGGGCTTGACCTGCGCACGGACGGCGAGTGGGTCTGGGCGGATCAGACCTCGCTCGGCGGCGACAACGGCATCGCCGTGGCGATGATCCTCGCCATCCTTGCCGACGATACGCTCCCCCATCCGCCGCTTGAGGCGGTTTTCACCGTCGATGAGGAGGTCGGTATGGACGGCGCGTTTGCGCTCGACTGCTCCGACCTCAAGGGAAAGAAGCTCTTGAACCTCGACTCCGAGGAGGAGGGCATCTTCACGGTGTCCTGCGCAGGCGGTATGCGCGCGGATTGCACGCTTCCCGGCAAGCGCGAGCCGCTCGGCGGCGAGAGCTGCTACGCTGTGACGATCTCCGGCTTGCAGGGCGGCCACTCCGGCGGCGACATTGACAAGGGCCGCGGCAGCGCAAACGTACTGATGGGCCGCGTGCTCTACTCCGCGATGGAGCAGTTCCCCGGTCTGCGCCTCGCGGCAATACAGGGCGGCAGGTTCGACAACGTGATCTGCTCGCGCTGCGACGCGGTCATCGCCGTCCCCGCGGGGAAGGAGGCGGACCTTGAGCAGTTCATCCGCGGCTTTGACGCGACGCTCAAAAATGAGTACGCCAGCTGCGACGCGGGCGTGACGCTCGAATGTGCCAAGACCGAGGCGGCTTCCGCCGTCAGCGCGGAGACTACCTCCGTGATGCTCCACACGCTCCTTGCGCTGCCGCAGGGCGTGGAGGCGATGAGCGCGGACTTCCCTGGTCTGGTGCAGACCTCCCTCAACCTCGGCGTGATGCATTTGACGGAGGACGGACTGCATTTCTCCTACTCCATCCGCTCCTGCATCGCCTCGCAGAAGGCGATGCTCGCCCAGCGCGTCCACGCCATCGTGGAGTTTGCGGGCGGCACGGTCTCCGAGCGCGGCAATTATCCCGGCTGGCAGTACGAACGCGATTCCAAGCTCCGCGAACTGGTGCTTGGCGTCTACCGCGACCTCACCGGCGCGGAGGCCAAGCTCGAGGCGACGCACGGCGGACTGGAGTGCGGGATCTTCATTGAGAAGATTCCCGGTCTCGACGCCATCTCCCTCGGGCCCGAGCTGCACGACGTTCATTCCGTGCGCGAGCGGCTGAGCGTGCCCTCCACCGAGCGCGTCTACGAGCTGGTGTGCGAGGTCCTGCGCCGCAGCAGGTAAGCCGAAAACCCTGCGGGCATAAATAATCTCCACCACGAAAAACCTTGAAACCGTATGGTTTCAAGGTTTTTTGCATATGGTTTACAGTATACAGCAAAAGCGGCAGAGCCAAAAGGCTCTGCCGCTTTGTCGCATCTTAAAAGGGAAAATCCGCTCTGCCGTCGGCGTACCGGAGGGCCGGCCCGCAGGGCTTCATTCGGAAAGGAGCATACGGTCGTTGTCGAGCGTCCTGCCCGTGCCCGCGCGGAAGCGCTCAATGAGATCCTCCACTGTCATGCCGGCGCGCTCCGCGCCCGCGACATCGAGCACGATTCCGCCGTCCGCCATCATCAGCGTGCGGTTGCCGAGCGAGAGCGCCTGCGTCATGTTGTGCGTCACCATCAGGCAGGTGATGTGATGCTCCGCCACCACGCGCTGCGTGAGCGCGAGCACCTTTTCCGCCGTGCCCGGGTCGAGCGCCGCCGTGTGCTCGTCGAGCAGCAGAAGCTCCGGCGGCACCATCGTCGCCATCAAAAGCGTCAGCGCCTGCCGCTGGCCGCCCGAGAGCAGACCGACGGGCTGGCCCAGCCGGTCCTCCAGCCCCATGTCGAGCTGCGCGAGCTGGGCGCGGAAAAGCTCGCGGTCCTTCGCCGTGATGCGGCTGAACGGATTGCCATGTGCCGCGCGCAGATATGCGAGGGCAAGATTTTCCTCGATGCTCATGTGCGGCGCGGTGCCGCGCAGCGGGTCCTGAAACAGCCGCCCAATGACGCGGCTGCGGTCGTGCTCGCGTGTAAAGGTAATGTCCTTGCCATTCAGCAGGATGCGGCCCTCGTCCACATAAAAGCTGCCCGCGATGGCGTTGAAAAGCGTGGACTTGCCCGCGCCGTTCGAGCCGATAACGGTAACGAAATCGCCCTTGTCGAGATGGAGCGACAGATCGGTAACGGCACGCTTTTCGTTCACCGTTCCGACGTTGAAGGTCTTGGAGATGTGTTGAATGTCCAGCATATCAGTTGCCCCCCTTCCCTTTTGCCGCGGCCTTGCGGCGCTGGAACGCCGCCCACCTTTGGATGCTCGGCGCGGCGATGGCCAGCGCCACGATGATCGCCGTGAGCAGCTTCAGGCACTCCACCGGCACGATCTTCGTGTAGAACACGACCGCGTAGATGAAGCGGTAGATCAGCGAGCCGACGAGCGCGGCGAGCACGCCGCGCGTCATGCTGCGGCGGCCGAGCATCGTTTCACCGATGATGAGGCAGGCAAGGCCGATGACGACGATGCCGGTACCGGAGTTGATGTCCACGGTCTTCTGATACTGGCCCACCATCGCACCGGCAAGGCCGGTCATGGCATTGGCAAGGCAGAGGCCGACGGAGATGGTGAACGCGGGATTCAGCGACGACGCGCGCACCATGTCGGGATTATCGCCCGTCGCGCGGAGCGACAGGCCGAGATGCGTGCCGAGAAACAGGCGCAGCAGCACCGCTGCAAGTCCGGTAACGATGACCGCAAGCAGCAGCTCATACCATGTCCCGCCGATGCCGGCGTCGCGCGCCAGCGTGAACACGGTGTCGGAGCCGAGCAGGCTCTGGTTGGCCTTCCATCCCATCGCCATGAGGTTCACGGTGTAAAGTCCCGTATTCGTCACGATGCCCGCGAGGATGCTCGGCACGCCGAGGTTGGTCTGCAAAAAGGCGGTGACAAGTCCCGCGCACGCGCCCGCGAGCATCGCCGCGGGGATGGCGAGGAACGGATGTCCCGCCGCCGTCAGGCTGACGGAAACCGCCGCGTCGAGAACGAAGCAGCCGTCCGTCGTGAGGTCGGCAATGTCAAGGATGCGGTAGCTCAGAAACAGCGCCAGCGCGACCGGCGCGTACAAAAAGCCCAGCTCCAGGGCAGTCTGCGTGATGATGAGCATGGGGTCGCTCTCCTTTCAGGCTTCGGCCCTCCGACCTTTGTCGGAGGGCTTCCGCGTTGTTGTTTCGGTTCAGTCCTTGGTGGTAGTCACTTCCACGACGGTGCCCATGCTGTCGAAGCAGGAATACTCGGCCTGCTTGCCGATCATAGCCGCGGTATCGGTGTTGACGGTGATGATGCCGCCGTCCATGAGGTAGTAGTCCTCCATGCCGTCCATACCCTCGGTGATGGCCTTGTAGGCGAGGTCAGCGGTCTTGGCGCCGAGGTCGGTGTAGTTCACGCCGCAGGTGGCGTAGGCGCCGTTGCGGACGAAGGAGTCCGCGCCGGTGTAGTGCGGGATGCCGTTGATGGCAAAGTCCTCAGCGATGGCCATTTCCGCCGCCATGATCACGTTGTCGGTCGGGGTGAACACGGCGTCCACACCGGCGGCGATGAGCGCGGAGGCAGCGGCAACGACCTCATCGTTGGTGTTCGCGGTCTGCTCGACGTACTCGATGCCCTTGGCGTCGAGGTAAGCCTTGGCGTCCGCGATGGGCTTTGCGGAGTTCGGCTCATTGAGGGAGTAGAGCAGGCCGACCTTGGCGACGTTCGGGTTCTGGGCGAACATCATATCCATGATGAACTCGGTGTTGAGCGCGTCGCTCGTGCCGGTGACATAGTCGATGCCGGTGAGCTTGGCGGTCTCGGGGTCGGAGATGGCGGCGTAGACGACCGGCGTCTTGGTCTCCTCGGCGGAGAGGGCGGCGATCTGCGCGGCGGTGGTAGCGATGGGAATGATGGCGTTCACGCCGTCGGCGATGGCCTGATCGCTCAGCTGCTTGAGGATGGTCTGATCGCCCTGGCCGGAGGTGACCTCATACTCGATGGTCACACCGTTATCGGCGGCAATCTTATCCAGCTCGGCGGTGACGGCGTTCGCGATCTCATCGAGGGAGGCGTGGTCGAGCTGCTTGATCACAGCCACCTTATAGGTCTTGGCCTCCTCTGTGCTGTTGTCCGGCTGGTCGGCCGACGGGGTGTCCTTTGCGCCGCAGGCGGCGAGGGACAGCGTCATCGCGCCGGCAAGAACGAGGGTCAGAAGCTTTTTCATCATGTTGTTTTTCATTTTGGTTTTCCTCCAATATATTTGATTTTGAGCGGCAGATGAAGCTCTGTCTTGCCGGAACAGAGCGGGGAAAAAGAAAAAGACCTTCATCCCACCTACATGGGACAAAAGTCGTTGAACTTCTGCGATACCACCCAAATTGACGTTATCAAACGCCCGCTCGCTTACGCGCACCATCATACGCGCCCCGATGGATAACGGGTGGGATACCCGTCGGTCTCTACTCGGCTTTCGCCTTTTGATCCGCCCTCCGAAGTCCATTCACCGACCGTCCGCCGCCCCGATCACACCATCCGGGACTCTCTGAAGGCTTGCCTGCATCGGCTACTTCTCTCCGTCATTGGTTTTTACTGCTTTAACTTGTTGTAGCGTATTATAGCACGCGCGCTCCCATTGTCAACCCCTTTTTGCGAATTTTTTTCTTCTCTCCGTTTTGCGCAAAAGGTCTCCCGCCTCCCCCGCACAAAGTCGGCAGAACAGGCAAAAGCCAACGGCCCTTTGACCGTCGGCTTTTTGCCCCGCGCCGCGGAGGCTGCGCGCCGTCTCCGTCAGAAGCGCAGATTTGTATCCTTCACAAAGTTCTGCACGCCGTACAGCACCAGTGTATCGGTAATGCTGTTTTCCTTGGCGTACTTCACCACATCCCCCTTGAAGAAGCGGAGGTCGAGGACATGAACTTCCGCATAGTCCTCCACGGGGAATTGGGAAAAGGTGTTGCCGTAGGAGTCTTTAATAAGCAGGAGCTTGCCGTTCTTGCCGCTGCCCTCAATGACGGTCTGTGCCTGGTTGGAGTTCAGAAACACAGCGTACTGGTCGCTGCCGGACAGATACTTGCGCTCGTAAATACTTTCTGTTTCATACTGGTCATTGTTATAGGAAACATGGCGGGTTGGATGCTGATACCATGCGGTGATCTCCTCGGCGGGGACGGTGGGCAGGGGGACTTTATTCCAAGTTGTACCATAGAAATCATCGCAGAGAACTTCCTGCGTCCACTCATCCGCATTTGCTTGGACGTCCCGCCACGCACAATAGGCATAGTAGGCCCCAAGGCTCGTCCAATGGTGATCGGTACGGTAGTAGATGTTCTCGCTGCTATGAGCAGCGAGAGCAGAAAGCACGTCTGTTGTGTCAACGCCCGCATCGGTCAGCACTTGCAGGATAGCGGCGTAGTCTGCCACAGGAGCATGGGCAGGGAGCTTATCCGTCAACACCTGCGCCGCCATAGGGACAAGGATCGTATTCATAGAAACGCCCTCTGCTGCCAGTTTTTCCTGTAAATCAGCAAGGGCGGCTGCGTTGGTGGCAAGATGCTTTTTACTATAAGATGTAAACTTGTCCATCAAATATTTGTCTTTGCAGATATAGACACCGCCGCTTTCCCGTTTACCGATGGCCAGTTCCATGTAGGTTTTCATCGTGACCCAGCCATCCCGCAGGGGAACTTGATCGGTAAGATACTTTTCCAGTTCGCCACTAAATTCGCCGGAGATAAAGTCCGCCACAGTAAATTTGGGCTTTTGCGTCAAAGTGCGTTTTTCTCTTTCGGAGTAATAGCGATCCGGCATCAGCAGCCCGATGAGCGCAGACACCGCCAGCAGCAGGCAGAAAAAAGAGGTTATGGTTTTATTTCGCATTTTTCTCACCTCAAAATCGGAAGTACAGGAACGGATTATAGCTGCCGCTGACAAGATAGGCCGCAGCCATCACCAGCACACAGAGCAGGCCGCCGCAGTCGGTCAGCGCCAATGCCCCCTGCCCCAACCGGGCGTTCAACCCCTCATAGCAGCGTTTGCCAAGGGGCATGGCTGTCAAAGCACAGATTGCCAGCATCGGCCCATAAGTCAGCAGCAAATACAGACTACTGCTGTCGAACAGCACGCCGGAGAACATGGCTCTCAGCCACGCGAAGCCCTTGGCAATCTCTGTAAACGCAAAGAGTGTCCAGCTGATCGTTACCAGCGCCAGCGCGTAGATATGCCGCAATACGGCGGGCAGCCTTTTGAGCCAGCGCAATAGGAACAGCTTTTCCAGCACCAGCAGTATTCCAAAATACACGCCCCATAGGACAAAGTTCCAGCTTGCCCCGTGCCAGAAGCCCGTCAGCAGCCAGACGATAGCAATATTGCTGAGTTGCTTTGCAAGGCCGCCCTTGTTGCCTCCCAGCGGGATATAGACATAATCCCGGAACCATGTCCCCATGGAGATATGCCAGCGCCGCCAGAAATCGGTAATACTGTCGGCAAGAAAAGGGTAGTTGAAGTTTTCCAAAAAGCGGAACCCCAGCATCCGTCCAAGGCCGATGGCCATGTCGGAATAGCCGGAAAAGTCGAAATAGATCTGGAAACTATAGGCGATGACACCCAGCCATGCCGTCAGTACCGTGGGAGCAGCCTGCGCGGATGCTGCCTCCCACAAAAGGCCGATGTTATTTGCCAGCAGCACCTTTTTCCCGATGCCGCAGGCGAAGCGCTTCACTCCCTCGGCAAAGAGGTCAGCGGTGCATTCCCGGTGCTCCAGTTCGTCCGCTACCGTCTGGTAGCGGACGATGGGGCCCGCAATCAACTGAGGGAATAATGTTACATACGCGCCGAAATTGATGATATTCTTCTGCGCTTTTGCCTCGCCCCGGTAGACATCAATGGTGTAGCTCATGGTCTGAAAGGTGTAGAAACTGATGCCGATGGGCAGCGGCAGATTCGGCTGGGGGAGCGCCGTGCCAAACAAGGAATTGACCGTACCGATGAGAAAGTCGCTGTACTTGAACACGCCCAGCATTCCCAAATTGACACAGAGTGATACCAACAGCGCGATCTTTGCTCCCCGCTGTCCCCGGTGCCGCTCTGCCATTTGCCCGCAGGTGTAGTCCAACGCGGTGGAAAACAGCATCAGCACCACATAGACCGGCTCACCCCATGCGTAAAACAACAGGCTGAACAGAAACAGTGTACCGTTGCGCCATTTCTGTGGGACAAGGAAATACGCCAGCAGACACAGCGGCAGAAAGCATTGTAAAAATGTCAGGCTGGAGAAAACCATAGTTAGCCGCCAAGCACCGGATCGTTGTTACCTTCATCGTCGGTCATATCAAAAAAGCCACCGTTGTTGCTGCCGTCCTCCTCCGGGATTGTAATACCGTTGTCAGCAGAACCAAAAATACCTCTCCATACTTCGTCCACCTTGGCAGCCTCCTCAGCAGCAAATTTAGCCTGCACCTCATCACTGGCCTCCCAGTCACCCTGCGCACCGAGGATCAGCAGCGCCGCATAGTTGCCGTTCACGAACAAATGAGCCTGCAAGACCTTCTGCAAATCCATGTTGTACATCCGGGAGTAGCTGAGAATTTGCTCATAGCCAGTCTGCAAAAGTGCGGCAGCATCCTGTGCGTAGCCGTCCTTAACTTTAACAATAACAGCGTAACTGGAATTGACTGCGGAATTGGAATTGCTCATAGATGCCCAGCTTTCCACTTGCCCCATATCCAGTCCCCAATAACCGCTTATGTTATCTTCGGTTTCAGCGACGTCGCATCCAAAACTGTCACCCAGCTTTTCTTTCAACGTGTCCATAATCTCTTGTGCAGTCATGGTCACCTCTGTCTTGCCCTTATTGTCATCGGCCTTTCCGCCGCAGGCGGCCAGAGACAGCACCATCGTGAGTGCCAAGAAAAAAGTCAGAATGCGTTTCATCTCTATTTGCTCCTTTGTAGTTCAAAATTCATTTTATAGGAGGGGCAGAGCGGCGTCTCCGGAAACGCCGCCCTCTTGCCCTTCCATATGTTCATACGATTCAGCATGGGGAAATGTTGGAACGGAAAATAAAAAATTTCGGAGAGCACACCGCCCTCCGAAATTCCGCAGTTTTTGTTTCAATTTTGCCCCATCAGCAGCTCCGCCGCAGCGGTAATTGCTTCTTCACTCGCACCGTCAAAATTAGAAAGATAATAATTGACACCTTCTTTGCTCCAATGCGCCCGCCATGTGTCAGGCGATAGACAGTCGAGCGTTGCGCCATACTCCGCATTGAGCGCAGTACTGCCCACAGCATCTCCCTCTGCCCGGGAAAAGTTCCCGTCCAATTGGGCGGCTTCATAAGTGTATTCGTGACCGTTCAGTGTAAAATCAACGCGGGCAATCTTACCATCATAAATGCAGTAATACACATTTTCTGCATTCTCCGGCGCGTCAATCGTAAACCCCAGTTTTTCAAATCCTTCAGGACCATCTACATCTTCAAAGGGGGACCCGACAAATACAGGTGGGTTATCCGACTCTGATCGGTCAAAGAAATGAGGAAATGTAAATCCGGCAACAATCACAATAGCAAGGCAGGCGGCTAAGCTCCCCCAGCGCCGCCACATCGGGATAGTCTTGTGTTTTTGAACTGTAGGCTGCTTTTCTTCGATATTCTCTTCGGCATTCTGATCTTCTTTTTGTGCCGCCGCTTTTTTCAGGATGTTCGCGTACATTCGCTCCCGCGTGCCGTCCTCCGGCTCGATCGCGTTAAAGGCTTTTTTCACTTCGTTTTCGCTCATGCGCCCTCACCTCCCAAGGTCAGCTTCAGCTTTGCGCGGGCGTCGCGCAGTTGATTCCGCACGGTCGACGGCGGCCGGTCCAGCATCGCCGCGATCTCGTCGGTCTGGTAGCCCTCGTAGTAGTGCAGCCAGACGACCTCCTTATACTTCACCGGCAGAGCCATGACCGCATCCACCACTTCCTTTTTTCGTCCGGCTCCGCAGCGGTCTGCTCGGTCTCCTCGTCAAGGTCTGTCACCTTCTGCCGCCGCCAGTGCTTGAGCCTGTCCTTGCAGAGATTCATCGCCGTGGTCGTCAGCCACGAGCGCTCGTGCCGCTCGTTTTCAAAGGTGACGTCACTCGTCATAGCTTTGACGAAGGCATCCTCCGTGCAGTCCTCGGCGTCCTGCACGTTTTTCATAAAGGCATAGCAGACGCGGTAGATGGCTTTGAAGTGCCGCAGATAGAACGCCTCAAAATCCCCCTGCATGGCTTCGCCTCCCTTTTCCCATAAAGTGATACAATTCAAGCGTACAAATTGTCGGGCGAAATGTCAAGAAAAAGAACACGTTTCATGCTCCGGCCGGTCCCCTGCTGTCCAATTCTTAGGGTTGGTATCGTCCGGTGCAAGCCCCGCCAGAATGGCTTCGTAGTGCGCCGCCTTATCCTCCATATATTTCACAGTGGCCTTGGCTTCCTCCAGCCGCCTGTAGGCTTCCTCCCGCTGCTTGCGGATGATGGCGTACCGCGAGCGCAGATTCTCCTCGGATTCCTCCAGCAGGCACAGGCGACAGTATTCCTGAATGTCCTCGATGGACGCGCCGCAGCCCTTCAGGCACTGGATGCCCTGCATCCAGTTGACCGACTCCTCGTTGAACACCCGGCGGTTGCCGCCGTCCCGCGTGCAGGGCAGCAGCCCCTTGTCCGTATAGAACCGCAGCGTATGCTCCGTGACGCCGAACAACTCCGCCATCTGCCTGATCGTATAGTACATAATGCTTCCTCCGAAAAAAACACTTGACTTCGTGTTACTCGAACTTGTTACAATGATTATAGCATAGCGGTCACACCTATCCTTTGCCGTGTAGACGCCCTTGCGTTCGGCTACGAACAGGTGCCGCTCACACGCTTTTACTTCTTGCGGTCTTGCGCGAAAAAACCGAGTGCGTCCTTGAGAATATTGTTCGCGGTCCGCAGCTCGGCATTTTCTCGCTCAAGCTCACGGATGCGGATGGATTGCTCCTCCGCACTCAGCGTCTTCGCGGGCGGCGCGTTTCGGCGTATGCTGCGCCAGTCCGCCAGCGTGTAGTACGCAATGCCGAGTTGCTGCGCGGCTTTCTTCACGCCGATCTCGTCTGACAGCTTCAGCGCTTCTTCCTTAAATTCTTTGCTGTAATGCTTCATTGCGATTCCCTCCGTCTCTGCTTCTTCAGTTTAACAGATTTTTGGGGATTTTGCGACTGCACTTACAGGGTACTACTCCAGCCTCCTTTTGATCCCCAAAACCGTGAGGGACCTCAGCCCATCAACCCCACCGCTGCAGGCCTTACAGTAGACCGACTGCACACGCTGCGCAAAGGAGTATGTGTCATCCTCGTTGCCGCTTTTGATTTGACTTTCTCCTTGCGGCCGCTGCCACTCTGCCTCGAGGTTACGAAAGAACTTGCTAATGATCTTGTACCACCTCCGCAGCAGCGGCTGAGCGGAAAGAGACGCACGTCAAATCGCTCAGAAGAAAGGAGGCAACATACGGCGGCTGAAATACGGTTTGACCGCAGCAGTTTGAGAGAAAAGCGGGCGAAAGGATGGATCGCATCCTTTCGCCCGTCGCTCATAGCCCCGTATAAACGGTGTGATATTGCGGCAGCAGCGCCTCGATCTTCTTGTGATAACCCTGCTCCCAGAACAGACATTTGGACGGGTCGACGCCCAGCTTGTCGCCCGTAAGTGCCAGCGCCACCGCGCGGCAGCCGCCGTTGCAAAGCTCAAAATAAGCGCAACCCGCGCATTTTGTATTTTTCTCGCGCAGCGTGCCAAGCGTGGTGCATACCTCGTCAAGATACGGTCCGCCGGAGAGCAGCTGCGAAAGGGGCTCCCGCTTCGCGTTGCCGAGAATATCCCCGTGCTGCTCGTAATAGCCCGACATCTGGTGGCAGGGGAACACATTGCCGTTCGCCGCGACGGCGACCATGCCGCGGTTTCCCTTGCACACGGGCGCACTGCTCCGGTACTCTCCCGCGCAGGAGTTGACCGCGGTGAGCGTGTAAAACCCCGAGCGCGGATAGAGCGTCCCGAACTGCCAGATCGTCAGGTCCATCGTGTGCTCGCCCTGTGCATATTTCTGCCAGAGAAGAAGCGCCTCGTCATAGTATTCCTCAAACGTGAGGCAGGCATCGCCCGCATTCTGCACCCAGCGGGGGGCCTCCGTTGTGCGGATGATGCGCATTTCCGCCACGCCCATGCCGTCCAGACGCTCCGCCGTTTTTAGCATAGAATCGCGGTTGCGGCGATTCATATTCGTCTGCACCTTGACGGGGAAGCCGTTTTCGACGCACAGCCGGATCGCGCGCAGCGCAGTTTCCTCCGCGCCTTGGTGTGCGCGCATCCAATCGTGATAGCCGAGGCCGTCAAAGGATATTTTCATGAGCGGGACGCAGCCGATGGCCTTCATGCGGTCAAGCGCCTGCCGGTCGATAAAATACCCATTCGTGTTCAGCTCCTCGACGTACATGCCGCGCGCGTAGATGCCCTCGAGAATCTCGAAGAAGCTCTTGTGCAGCATAGGCTCGCCGCCGGTGATGGTGAAGGCGTTGATGCCGCAGTCGCGGGCCTGGTCGAGAAGCCGGTCCGCCTCGTCCATGCTCCACTCGCTCATGAGCGGCGCGTTGTCGGCGGCGTTGAAGCAGTGGATGCAGTTATAGTTGCATTTGCCTGTGATCATCCAGTTCATCGCTGGGAAATAGCGGTTCGGACAGAGGCGCGGCCGGCTCCAGTCCGACAGCACGTCGCCGTTTTCGGCCTTTCGGATGAAGCCGTCTGCCAGGAATTTGCGGGCCAGCGGGCTTTCCGCCTCGTCCGGCAGCTCGCTTTGCCCGTCGCACTCCGTCAGAAACGCAAACTCCTCCGCTGCCAAGCCCTTAGCGTTGCGTTCGCCCTTTATGTAATACGCATAGGGAACGAGCATCCATGAACGCAGGGCGATATAGGGGTTCAAAATATAACGCATAGTCTATGTCTGAATCCGTTCATTGGTCCTTGTTATTGCAAAGCCAAAGCCCTTTTTCAATAGAGCACCAATAGCAGTTATTGCAATTCGGCAGCTTTCCGCATACTCCGCACCTGGAAATACCGCCGGAATATCTCGTCGCACGCACTCCGCAGCGCTTGCATTCCCAGTACCCGCATGAATAACCGGCGGAAACGATCAATCTTCCGTCGCTCTTGCGGCAACCGCCGCCGGACACATTGTTAAGTTCTTCATCCGCAAGCTCTCCTGCTTTGGGATGCATGATTTCAAAATACGCAGCCGCGCTCTCATCTGTCATTTCCATGCCGTTTTCCTTTGCGAGAGTCAACAGCGCTTCGGGGGTTTCCGCCGCCTTTGCCTTTGCGAAAAGTTCTTTATTGTTTTCCATAAAAAGCTCCTTCTCAGCACTTTATGACATGCGACTCGCTCATCTTTATTTCGCTTCCGTCGTGGATTTTCAGGGTATAATACCATCCGTCGTTTTCATAGCTTCTCTTCACGACCTTGCCGGTGGCGGTTATCCTGGTTGCTCCCAACCAGCTATGGATGTATAATACGGTTTCGCCCACAGCGAATCGGGGTTTCGGTCTGCCGGCGTCATAGCCACCGCCGCAGCCGCCCGATACATTGTCAAGCTCGCTGTCGGAAAGCTCGCCTGTTTTGGGGTTCAGCCGGTCAAAATACGCAGCCGCGCTCTCTTCGGTCAGTTCAACGCCGTTTTCCTTTGCAAGAGCCATAAGCTCCTCAGGGGTCTTCGCTTCCTTTGCCTTCGCAACGAGTTCCTTGGTCAGCTCCATGGTTCTCCTCCTTTAATAGCATTAGCATTTGCCTGTCACTTACTCCACACCGGGGTCATCTTCTGTTCGCCGGATGATAGCAATCACGGGGCTCCATCGCCTTCGCCGCCCTTATGGTCAGCTCTATGATCGTTGTCCAGAGGCCGCCCTTGACGGCGAGGGGGTCGACGCCCCAATACAAGCACCGACAGCAAGTACCCTTCACGCCGAAGGTGGAAGGTCCATCCACATAGTGCCTGCACTTGTGGCCGCAGGTGGTTTTAAGGCGTCCTCCGCTGGAGTAGCAGCCGCCGCCGGCCACGTTGTCCAGCTCGTCGTCGGACAGCTCGCCGGTCTGGGGATGCAGCCGGTCAAAGTACGCCTTTGCGCTCTCCTCGGTCAGCTCTGCGCCGTTTTCCTTGGCAAGCGCCAGCAGCTCCTCAGGAGTTTTCGTTTCTTTGGCTTTCGCAAGCAATTCTTTGTTCATTTCCATCTTCGAATTCTCTCTGTACGATTTAAAATATTCTTTAGCAGGGTCTCGGATGAACCTTGCATTTTAATACCGAACCGCTCTTATCCCCAATACTGTTCATACAGTTCCGACAGCGGGGGTCGCTTGCAAAACATCCGGAACAACGCAACACGCCGGTGCTAAAGTCAATACCCCTTGTGCCGCAACGGCTGCAGACATAGTCGGACAAACAGTAGCCGTCCGCCATACAAGTATCGTAGGGGTCATCCGCCCATGGGAGGCAACCGCCGCCTGCTACGTTGTTAAGCTCTTCGTCTGCAAGCTCACCCGTTTTGGGATTGAGCTGTTCGAAATATGCTTTTGCGCTCTCTTCGGTCAGTTCAACGCCGTTTTCCTTGGCGAGCGCCATCAGCTCTTCAGGGGTTTTTGCGGATTTTGCCTTTTCAATAAGTTCGGGTGTAAATTTGTTTTCCATAAAAATCTCCCTGTTTAAGGATGTTTATTTCATGTTAACGGGGTTATTGCAAAGCCACAGCCCTTTCTCGTAAGAACAGTATTTGCAGTTTTTGCAAACGGCGCTGGAAGCGCATTTCTTGCACACGGAAGTACTTACGCCGAACCCGTCGCGGGCATTCATCCAGGTTTCGCCGTCATACTTACAGAGCCAGTGTCTGCAATCATTGAGCACGGTTGTAATCATTCTTCCGTCACCATTATGACATCCGCCGCCCGCTACGTTGTTAAGTTCGTCGTCTGAAACCTCACCCGTTTTGGGATTGAGCTGTTCGAAATATGCTTTTGCGCTCTCTTCGGTCA
>CEBY01054315.1_pt1 | contig 30843 bp, 24 predicted proteins | sample 554731 | NCBI WGS metagenome assembly CEBY01 (sample SAMEA3182050, study PRJEB8094) | gut metagenome | biome: human; feature: gut; material: Stool; isolation source: human stools | place: Canada | collected 2012-02-22
GTGGCGCAGTAGACGATGCCGGATTCGTCCGGATGGCTGGCGATGTAGGACGCCACCCAGGATGCTTTGTCTTTGCGTGGCATGCTGATGACGTCGAAATACAGGTTCGGCCGGTCGAAACCGGTGACGGTGATGGACGGTGTGTGCAGGCCCAGAATCGAAACGATGTCGCGGCGCACGCGTTCGGTGGCGGTGGCGGTGAACGCGGCGACCGTTGGACGTGTGGGCAGTCCGGCGATGAATTCGCCGATGCCAAGATATGAGGAACGGAAGTCCTGCCCCCATTGGGAGACGCAGTGCGCTTCGTCGACGGCGACGAGCGAGATCGGCACACGGACGGCGAAGTTGCGGAATCGTTCGGTTTCCAAACGTTCCGGCGTCACGTACAGCAGTTTGATCTGGCCGGAGAGCGCCTGCGCGAAGACGAGATCCTGTTCGTCCGGCGTCTGAGTGGTGTTGATGAACGCGGCCGGAAGGCCCACGTCGTTCAGGGCGTCGACCTGGTCGCGCATGAGTGAGATCAGCGGCGAGATGACGATGGCGACGCCCGGCAGGATCGCTGCAGGAATCTGATAGCAGATGGATTTGCCGGCGCCGGTGGGCATGACGCCAAGCACGTCACGTCCGGCGAGGATGGCCGAGACGATGCCGGATTGTCCAGGACGGAACGAATCGTAGCCGAAATAGCGGTTCAGCGCCTCCAATGCGCGGGGGTCTACGGAATCGGCGGAATCAACAGCTTGCGTCATGGTTTCCAAGTGTAGCAATGCCATGCGTTGACCGCGGAGAGCGAAACAGCCGGCGCGGGTCTTACCCATGCCGGCCGTTTCATGCTTCTATCGGAAATAGGGAATTCAGATCTGGCGGAACGCCTGCTCCAGGTCGGCGATCAAATCGTCCGCGTCCTCAAGGCCGACGGACAGGCGGATCAGGTTGGCGGGCACTTCGAGCGTGGTGCCGGCCACGGAGGCGTGGGTCATGGCGCCCGGATGCTCGATCAGGGATTCCACGCCACCCAGCGATTCGGCCAGGGTGAACACTTCGGTGGCTCCGGCGAACTTCTTGGCCGCTTCGAAACCGGCGGCGATCTGGATGGAGATCATGCCGCCGAAACCGCCGTGCATCTGGCGTGCCGCGATGTCGTGGCCCGGGTGGGATTCGAGCCCCGGATACCATACGCGTTCCACTTCGGGGCGGGTTTCGAGCCACTGGGCCACCTTCATGGCATTGCGGCTGTGCTGCTTGACGCGCAGGTCGAGGGTCTTGAGGCCTCGGATGTCAAGCCAGGAGTCGAACGGGGACGGAACCGCGCCGGCCGCGTTCTGCAGGAAGGCCACCGCGTCGCGTGTTTCCTTGTCGTTCAGGACCACCGCGCCGCCGACCACGTCAGAGTGGCCGCCGATGTACTTGGTGGTGGAGTAGACGACCACGTCGGCGCCGTCTGCGAGCGGATGCTGCAATACCGGGGATGCGAAGGTGTTGTCCACGACCACTTTGGTGCCGTGCGCGTGCGCCACGGCCGCGGTGGCGGCGATGTCGGTGATGTTGAGCAGCGGGTTGGACGGGGTCTCCACCCAGATATACCGATACTGCTTGCTGGAAAGCGCCGCGGAAACGGCGGAGGTGTCGGTGATGTCCACCACGTCGAGGCCGATGCCCCACGGCACGAACACCTTGGACAGCAGACGGTAGGTGCCGCCGTACACGTCGTTGCCGAGCAGGATGTTGTCGCCGGGCTTCAAAGTGGAGCGCAGCAGCACGTCGATGGCGGCAAGTCCGGAGGAGAAGCTTAACGCGTATTTCGCGCCTTCCACGGCGGCGAGCTGCTCGTCGAAGCTGTTGCGGGTCGGGTTGATGGAACGGCTGTAGTCGTAGCCGTTGCGCAGGCCGCCGACACCATCCTGCTTGAAGGTGGAGGTCATGTAGATGGGGGTGACCACGGCTCCGGTGGTCGGGTCGGGTTCCTGGCCTGCGTGGATGGCGCGGGTGGCGCGTGCGGAGGCGTTGAGGGCGGCGGCGTTGGTGGAGACGGTCATGATGATTGTCCTTTGCTTGATGGATTTGGTCGGATTGTCCGGGTTGATGGGGTTTGGGGATCGGGAAGCGCAAACGAATGCGCTCACAGGTATTGTTCGGCCAGACTCGGCTTGGTGGTACGGTCCACGACGTCGCCGAACCCGTTGGCGCGCATCCAGTCATCGTTGAAGATCTTCTCCATGTAGCTGCGTCCGGAATCGGGCAGCAGTACGATGACCGTCTGATCGGTGCCGAGTTCATGTTCGCGCGCGTATCTCAGCGCAGATACGACGGCCATGCCTGCCGAGCCGCCGACCAGCAGCCCTTCCTCAGCGGCGAGGCGACGGGTCATTTCGAAGGCCTCGGCGTCGGTGACCTGCACGATCTCGTCCGGCAGATCACGGTCGAAGGCCTTCGGGTAGAAGTCCTCGCCGACGCCTTCGATCTTGTACTGGTGCACGTCGCTCGGATTGGAGTAGATGGAGCCTTCCGGGTCGGCACCGATCACCTGCACCTTGCCGTCGGAAACGTCCTTGAGGTAACGGCCGGTGCCGGAGATGGTGCCACCGGTGCCGATGCCCGCCACGAAATGCGTGACCTTATGATCGGTGGCCTCCCAGATTTCCGGCCCGGTGGTGTGGTAGTGGCTCAGCGGGCCGTTCGGATTGTCATACTGGTTGGGGCGGTAGCCGCCTGGAATGGCCTTGGCGAGACGGTCTGCCACCTGATAGTAGGAACGTGGATCGTCGGGGCCCGCGTCGGTGGGGGTCACGACCACTTCGGCACCGTATGCGCGCAATACGGCACGCTTGGCTTCGGAGACCTTGTCGGGCAGGGTGAAGATGGCACGGTAGCCGCGCTGCTGGGCGACCATGGCCAGGCCTACACCGGTGTTGCCGGAGGTCGGTTCGACGATCACACCGCCGGGCTTGAGTTCGCCGCTCTTCTCGGCGGCGTCGATGATGCGTTCGGCGATGCGGTCTTTGGAGGAGCCTCCCGGGTTGAAGTATTCGACTTTGGCCGCGATGGTGGCCTTGATGCCTTCGGCCACATGGTTGAGGCGGATGAGCGGGGTGTTGCCGATGAGTTCTGCGGTGCTGTTGTGGATGGTCATGACGTTTCCTTTGGGGCTTTGCGGTTTCGGGGATTCGGTTGGGATGCGCTCCCGGGAAGCCGCGTCGTCATGTGCAGCGGTTGAAACAGGACCTGTTGGGATTTTCGCGCTTGTGCGGGGATCACCGTATACGGTTACGGTATGCCGTATGCCGAAGATTGGCGATCATGCCGATACGTTACGGGAATCCGGAAAATCGAAGTTCTGGCGACCACGCCGAACGTTCTGGAATGTCCTATCTCAAGTTATGCGTCGATGAACCACGCGCCCCTCGGGCGGTTGGTCAGCGACAGCAACAACATGAGAAATTGAACATGTGGCTTACATTACCACTCCCCCGGACATCGGCATGTCACCCGCGTTCATCATGCGGACATCCGAACCGTATCAGCTTCCTGGAACGGGCTCGCTCCGCCCCCAATAACCTGCGATATAACAGCCTTCGCAGCGCCCAACACCCCACCGGATATCATCGCGTCTACGTGATATACAGTGCAATTATGTATAGAGGAACCTCTTTCATATTCCCCGCACATCGAGTACGACCGTCGACGGGGAACAACGACCGTCCCCGCCTCACGCCGGAAGCCGATTGCACCGATTGCATCGACCGCACCGATCACACCAACCGCAAACGCCATCGCGCATGGACGCCTTTCGTGGTTCTCTGGGCGGTGATGTCGACGATTCTCGTACTGCTGACGGTGTCCACGCATCCTTCCGATAGCGTGTACACCCTGCAATACCAAGGTGGCACCTTCCTCGTGGACCGTTCGCAGTACCAGCAGCTCGCCGACGCGTTCCTGCATGGCAGAACCTGGATCGACGCGCATGTCCCCGATTGGCTTGCGGCCATGGATAATCCGTACGACGAGCAGGCCAGAGGAACCCTCGGCGCGCAAACCGGCGATCCGTCACGCTGGGATTGGGCTTTCTACCATGGCCGGTACTACTGCTATTTCGGCCCGCTGCCGGCGCTCCTGCTCTTCGCGCCGTTCAAAGCACTGACCGGAACCGATCTGCCGACCGCCGCAGGATGCGCGTTCCTTGCGATACTGGCATGCGCTTCGCTCATATTCCTCATCGAAACACTGTGGAAGCGCTATTGGCATGGCACCCCCAGATGGCTCGCGGTCCTCGCCTGCACCGCAATCGTGGCGGCATCCGGATTGACGTATCTGGTGCTCGTCCCATGGTTCTATTCGATTCCCATCCTCACATCGCTCGCACTCGCGCCCGCCGGCATCGCATTGTGGGCACGCTCTTCCAGCGATGGCCATCACACCCCGCGCACTCCGTTCATCGCCATCGGTTCGACGCTTGTCGCGCTCACCATCGCCTGCAGACCGGCGTTCATCCTCACCGCGGTATTCGGCATCATCCTCCTATGGCCGCAAATCCGAGCCCACGATATCCTGTCCATCCGTTCCAGACACGCCATCCTCTCCACCATCGCGGCGATTCTGCCGTTCCTCATCATCGGCTGCGCGATGATGGCATACAACACAGCCCGTTTCGACGACCCGTTCGACTTCGGCGCAGCCTACAATCTCACCGGCTGCGATCTGACGCAACGGCATGTCAGTCTGAAAGCACGCCTGTATTCCGTCCTCCTGCTGTTCCTCACCCCAATCGGTTTCACGAGGGAATTCCCCTACACCATGGACGTGTTCTCACTGGATGAGGCAAACCCATGGGGGTTCCTGTTCCGTAACCGGAACATCATTCCGGAACAGTTCGCCGGCGGACTCGTCGCGCTGTCGCCGATCTGCCTGCTCGCATTGCCCGCGGCCATCCGGTATTTCATTCGACTGCGGCGCAGCCAAAACTCCCACGCAACACAGTGCGGTGCGATAGGACTCACGTTCCTCGTTCTCGCCGTCCTCATCGCGTGCATCGACGGACCGTTCGGCGTGAACGCGCGTTACCTGTGCGATATGACATGGCTGATGCTCATCGGCACCATGTGCCTGCTGTTCATGTGGAACACGGATGCGCGTGAAAACGGGCGCCGGTGGCTGACCGTCGTGATCGTCGCCCTGCTTATCGTCGGCATCGGTTTGCAGCTGCTATGGCTTATGACCCCGGGGCGGAGCGAAAGCTGGAACATTTCGAATCCCGCCCTGTATGACTGGTTGCGCAGACTGTTCACGTTCTAGTCGGTTCAGCCGGCCCAGCCGCCTACCTTGCATCGATCCGACCTGCGATCAGGGCTGCATGGACGCGGCTTCGATGAGCGAGCGCGTGTACGCGGAACAGGGATGCTTCAGTATTTCCGTGGTCGTACCGCTTTCCTCGACGCGTCCGTCATGTAGGACGACGATACGGTCGGCGATATGCTGCACCACGCCAAGATCGTGCGAGACCATGACCAGCGACATGCTCGGGTTTGCCGCGCGGATGGCGCGGAATGCCTCCAGAATCCTCACGCGTGCGGCCACGTCGATGGCGCTCATCGGCTCGTCGGCAAGAATGATGCCCGGATCGTCCACTATGGCACGCGCGATGGCCACACGCTGCGCCTGCCCGCCGGAAAGATCCATGGGGTACCGTGCGGCGAACACCGCCGGGTCAAGCCCGACCACACGCAATGCATGCTCGGCCTGCGAGGCGATCTCATCATTGCCCATGCCCTTGTGGTGCAAGCGCAACGGCTCCTCTACGGAACGTGCGACGCGCCAGCGCGGGTCGAGCGAGGCGAAGGGGTCCTGGAACACCAGGCCGGTCTGTCCGCGTAGCATGCGGCGCACGGCAGAGCCCCGCTTCCCCATTGTCTGGCCGCGATACGTGATCTCGCCCGAATCGGCGGATCCCAAGCCGAACAGCACACGCGTCAGCGTCGATTTGCCCGAACCGGAAGCGCCGATAATCGCCAGGCACTCCCCCTCGTATACGTCAACGTCCACGTCGAACAGCACCTGCCTGCGTTCCCGCTTCGAACCGAAGCTTGTACAGATGCCACGCCCCTGCAGCACGATGTCACTCATTGCCGTCGTCTTTCCTCATGATTGCCGTGTTCTTGAACGTCTCCCGCTTGGATTGCGCTCTCGCGGATTCCCGGCTGCCAACACTGCTACCAGCACTGTTGCCATGCGGCAGGGTAATCAACCTGGCCGCATCGACCAAACGTCGCGCGGGTTCGCTTGCCGGCGCCTGCAATAGGCTTGCGGTCGTACCCGTTTCGGCGATCGAACCGCCGTCCAGCACATAACAGCGCGTAGTGGCGCGTGCGAGCACCGCGAAATCATGGGTGATGAACAGCATGGACGCGCCGGCATCGTCGACCAGCGACGTCAGCAGGTCGACGATCTGACGTTGCGTGATCGAATCCAATGCCGTGGTCGGCTCGTCGGCGATGATGAATCGCGGCGAAGTGATCAGCGCGGTGGCGATGCCGACACGCTGCTGCTGCCCGCCGGAAAGCTGATGTGGGTATTTCAGCAGTGCATCCCGGGAAAGCCCCACTTTGTCAAGCATCGCCTTGACACGATCAAGACGCTCGTCAAGCGACAGGTCGTAATGCAGATACAACGGCAGCCCGACCTGCTGGGCGACCGTCATCACGGGGTTCAGCGCGGCAGCCGGATTCTGGAACACCATACCCATATAACGCCCGCGCAAATCGGCCATGGCGGTATCGTCCAATCCGATCAGCTGTTTGCCGCCGACCATGATCGAACCGCTTATCCGTGCCGTATCGGGCAGCAACCCCATCAGGGCCTTGGCGATCATGGATTTGCCCGACCCGGAGGAACCGACCAGGCCGACCCGTTCGCCATCGGCTATGCCCATGCACACATCGCGCACGATGGGCTTCGTACCAATGGCGATGTTCAGTCCGCGAATTTCAATGCTCATGCCGCCTCCCTCAGCTCGGGATTGGTCAATGGGTCGATGGCGTCACGCAGTGCATCGCCGAACAGATGCAATGCGATCACCGTCATCGTTACGACTAGTCCCGGCCATAGCACGGTCAGCGGGTAGATGCTGATGAATTTCACGGATGTGGCGAGGGAATGCCCCCAACTGGGCACGCCGGCGCCTACGCCGACACCAAGATAGGTCAGCCCCGCCTCGGCCAGTATCGATGTTCCCGCGCTCATCGACAACTGCACCAGCAGCACCGGCATCACATTCGGCATGATATGCCTGACGAACACGCGCATGCCGGAGGCTCCGAACCATACCGCCGATTCAACATACTGCGAACGCGCGGCGAGTACGGCCGCAGGTCTTGCGATACGCGCCAGATTCAGTCCGTAGGCGAATCCGCATGCGGCCACAATCACCGCCGCCGAGGCGCCGAACGGCACGGACAGCATCAATGCGATCAGCACGGTCGGTATAGAGATCAGCGCATCGACCACCACCACCGACGTGGATCGCAGCACGGTGTTGCGCGACACCATGGCGGCCACCAATGCCAGGCCGAATATGCCGGACACGGCAACGGTCAGCAATGCGATCGCAAGATTCGTGCGCGATCCGGCCATCAGCCAGCTCAGCACATCGGCGCCGACGCCATCCGTCCCCAACGGGTGCGCGGCCGAGGGCGAGGCCCATGCGTGGAATCCGTCGGTCTCCAGCAGCGTATGCGGCGTCCATACGAGCGAAACCAGCGAAACCAGCACCCACAGGCCGAGCACGGTCAGCGCATATTTGCCGCTGGCTTTGCGCCATATCGAGCGCATAACCACACGAGCAGTGGACATCACAGCACCTCCTGCAAGTCGGTGGAAGCGTTTTTCAGTCTTGGGTCGAGCGCATGATGCGCCATATCGACCGCCAGCCCCAGCAGCAGGAAGAACGCGGTCAGCAGGAACAGTTCGCTCTGCACCGCGATCAGATCCCGGTTGCCCACATCGGTGACGAGCATTGCGCCAAGTCCCGGCAGGGCGAACAGGTTCTCGATCACCATCACGCCTGTTACCATTTGGGCGAAGGTCAGTCCGATAACCGATACCAGCTGCGGCAGCGACAGCCGCAATCCGACGCGCAGCAATGCCTGTTTGCGTGTCATGCCGCAGGCCATGGCCATGCTCACGGCCTGGGATTGCGCGGCATCACCTAATGCGGCACGCGTATAGCGCATGATTCCGGCCCCGGCGGTGATGCCGGTGGCCAACGCGGGGAGCACCAGCGACGCCAATGCACGCCTTGGGCTCGCCCAGCCGTCGTTCGGGAAGCCCTGTGAGGGGAAAAGCCCCAGCAATCCCGAGCCGCGCGAGAACAGCAGAATCAGCAGCAGGCCGCTCCATAATGCGGGAACGGCACCGCCGATAATGGCGATCACATGGAGCAGTCCACGCCATCTTCTGTTTCTGGTGATAACGGCCGCGCAGCCAAGCGGCAATCCGATGAGCAGTGCTATGGCAAGGCTGAGTACGATAAGCGGGAACGTGACCGCAGACCGCACGCCGACCTGCAAGGCGACCGATTTGCCGCTGATGGCGGATACGCCCAGATCGCCATGCAGCAGGCCGGTCAGCCAGTCCGCATATTGCATGGGCAACGGCCGGTCGAGCCCCATCTCCATGCGCAGCGCGGCGATACGGGCTGCGGTCGCGTTCGTTCCGGCCATGACGGCTGCAACGTCACCGGGGAGCACACGCAATGCCAGAAAAACCAGTATCGACAATCCCGTCAGCGCCGCCACGAACAGCAGCAGCCGCCTGGCCACGAATCTCATATCATTCCGCCTTGTGTCATTTTGCCTTGGAGATCTGCCATAGCGGCAGTACCGTCTGGCTGAGCTTGTTGGGGAATCCCTTGACACTCGTGTTGTACGCCACCGTCACGCGGTAGCCGAACAGCCAATCCGCAGGGGCGTCCTCGCTGACGGCCTTCGCCGCCTGCTTGAGGTATTCGTTGCTTTCCTCCTCGTCGGTGGCCGCGAGCGCCTTGGCGTAGAGCGCCTGCACGTTCCTGTTGTCGTAGTGGTAGTAGTACTCCGGCGTGGTCCACTTGTAGAAGTCGTGGCTTTCGGCGTGGTCCACGAGGGAGAGCTCGTAGTCGCCGTTGGTGTGCACGTCCTGCAGCCATGTGGAGAATTCCACATAGTCGATCTTCAAATCGATGCCGATTTTGGCGAGCTGGCTCTTGAGCTGGTCGCCCAGTTCGGTGCCGTACGTGTTGGCGTAGGTGAGGGTGAGCCGCAACGGTTTGTCGGTGGTATAACCGGCTTCCTTCATAAGTTCCTTGGCCTTGTCCACGTTGTACGGGTACAGGCCGGTCAGGTCCTCGTAACCGGGGTCGACGGACGGGATCGGACCGCCGAGCGCGTAATCCACATTTCCACGTGAGGCGATGATCTCCTTGTGGTTGATGCCGTATCGAATGGCCTGACGGACACGCTTGTCTTTGAGTTTGTCGTTCGTACAGTTGAAGGCGAGGACGAACTTGTCGCTGCCGTCGGCCGCGGACACCGTGTATGTGCTGGCATCCAATGATTTGGCGAGCGTGGCGTTCACCGGGGAAAGCACGTCGACGTCACCGCTTTTCAGCGCGTTGACGGCTGCGTTGTCGTCGGTGAGGAAGCGGATCACCACGTTCTGGGTGGCGGGCTTGTGCGCGGTTCCCCAATATTTCGGATTGGCTTTGAGCACCATTTTGCTGGCCGAGTCGAAGGATTCGACAGTATACGGGCCGGAGCCGACTGCTTCGGTTTTCGCGTTGTATTTGGCGTTTTTGTCGAACACGAGGCCAGGACGTCCGGTCAGATACCACAGCAGGTTGGAGTCGGGGGTGGAAAGGGTGAGCTTGACCGTGTTGGCGTCCACCGCTTCGGCCTTGTCGAGGCTGGCCACCTGGTTGGCGTTGTAGTACTGCTTCTCCTTGAGCTGGTTGATGGACCAGGCCACGTCGTCGGCGTCAAGTTTGTCGCCATTGGAGAAACACATGTTGCTGTTGAGATGGAACGTGTAGGTTTTGCCGTCCTTGGAAATGTCCCAGGATTTCGCGAGACCCGGCTGCACTTTGTTGTCGGAGTCTCGAGACAGCAGGCTTTCGTAAATGTTGCCGATCAGCACCTGTTCGATGGCTGATCCGGACTGGTGGCGGATGTCGAGGCTGATCGGGGCGAGTTTGAGCCCGATGGTGACGGTGTCGGCTTTAGTTACGCCGGAAGTGTTCGCGTCATCGTTTTTGCCGCGCGTCACTGCAATGGCGACGATCACCGCGACGGCGGCGATGATGGCGATCAACGCGATAAGCCACTTCTTCGGGCCTTGCGATTTCGCGCCGTTCGACGATTTCGCACGCGCGTTCAACGTGGCGTCGGTGCTTGCCGTGGACTGCGGCTGCTGTTCGTTCTCCTGTTTGGTTGCGTCGGCTTCGCCGTGCGCACCGGTAGGTGACGACATGGGATTTCTCCTCTTCGTATTTTCGATTATGTGTTGTGATTGCGGTTGACCGCCTGCGTGAGGTCGATCACCACGGCCTGATTCTACCGTCCGCCATACCCGCGGCCCGTTCGGATTCGCCCGCAAAGCGCGCGGAGGCTTCGGCCCGGTTATATACTTGACGCAGTCGCGGCAGGTCACAACGAGAAGGACGGTTGATCCATGGCGCATATTCTTTTGGGGGTCACCGGCAGCATCGCCGCGTTCAAGGCCTGCCATCTCGCCTCCGATTGGAGCAAGCAGGGGCATGAGGTGCGTGTGGTGATGACCGCCGCCGCACAGGAGTTCGTCACTCCCCTGACGTTCAGTTCCCTCACCCACACGCCGACACGCACGTCCATGTTCGCCGCCGGACATCGTCCCGGCGCTACGGCCGACGTGACGCCCGGACCGGACGGTCCGCTGCAGATCAGCCACGTGGCCGACGCGAAGTGGGCGAATCTGCTGGCAGTCGCTCCGGCGAGCGCCGATATCATCGCGAAAATCGCCGGCGGCATCGCCGATGACCAGCTGACCAGCACCATACTCGCGTACGACAAGGGACCGAAGATCCTGTGCCCCGCCATGAACGTGCATATGTATGAAAACGCCGTGACGCAACGCAATCTCAATACCTGCCGTGAGCTCGGTTGGACGATTGTGGAGCCGGAAAGCGGCATGCTGGCCTGCGGCGACGCCGGCAAAGGGCGTATGGAGGAGCCGGCACGCATCGAAACGGCGGTGGAAGCGCTGCTGCTTGCGAATCGTCCGGACGGCGAGCTGCCGCTTAAGGGACTTGCCGTGCTCGTCACCGCCGGCCCGACGCAGGAGCCGCTTGATCCGGTGCGGTTCCTCACCAACCATTCCACCGGCAAGATGGGGTATGCCTTGGCCGAACAGGCACGCGATCTGGGCGCACAGGTGACGCTTGTGTCCGGTCCGGTGGCGTTGGACGCCCTGTATGGCGTGGATGTGGTCAATGTCACGACCGCGCAGGATATGTTCGACGCGGTGACGAACCGGTTCACGGACACGGACATCACCGTCATGGCCGCGGCCGTCGGCGATTTCCGTCCGGTCGAGCAGGCCCGGGACAAGATCAAGAAGAACGGGCGCAGCGGCATCGAACTCGAGCTCACCTCGAATCCGGACATTCTGGCTTGGGCCGGCGAACATAAGCGGCCGGACCAGACATTGTGCGGATTCGCCATGGAAACGCGCGACCTTGAGGCCAACGCGGCGAAGAAGCTTAACGGCAAGCATTGCGACATGCTAGTGGCCAACAATCTGCGCACCCCCGGCGCCGGTTTCGCAGCGGACACGAACGTGGTGACGGTGCTGACGCCGGGCGAAACCGCAGACAGGCCAAGCATCGAACGATGGAGCAAGATGGGCAAGGACGCACTTGCGAAACGTATTCTTGTCAAGCTCGTAGCCATGCGTGCGGACGGCGAACGGCGCTAACCGCAGCATTTTCGAATCGCAATAACCGTATCAATCGCAATAATCGCAATATTTCAACGGAACTTCCGCAAAACGCGAAGGAGAACGCAACATGCTTCTGATGGCTGTGGATATCGGCAACACGAACGTCGTGATCGGTTTCATCGACGATGGGCGCATCGCGGGCACGTACCGCATCACCACGAAGGCGAACCACACGTCCGACGAATACGGGCTGATGATCACGCAGTTCCTGGCTTTGAGCGGCTACAAGCCGGCGGATGTCGATGATGTGATCATTTCGTCCGTGGTGCCGAAGGTCATGCATTCGTTCCGTGCGAGCATCGTGAAGTTCCTCGACATCGATCCGATGATCGTGGGACCGGGCATCAAAACGGGACTCAACATCCGCATGGACAATCCGCAGAACATGGGCGCGGACTGCATCGCCGACTGCGCGGGCGCGTATTACGAGTATGGCGGGCCGATTCTGGTGGCTGATTTCGGCACGGCCACCACGTTCAACTACGTCACCGCGGACGCGTCGGTGATTTCCGGACTGATCACCACCGGTATCCGCACCGCCGCGGCCGCACTGTGGGAAGGGACGGCGCAGCTGCCGGAAGTGGAGATCACCCGTCCGAAGTCGATTCTGGCGAAGTCCACGAAACCGGCCATGCAGGCGGGCCTGTACTACAACTTCCTCGGCGGCATCGAACGCACGATCGCGCAGTTCCATAAGGAGATCGACGAGGATTTCCGTGTGGTGGCGACGGGTGGATTGAGCCGCGTGTTCGCCGACGACACGAACATGATCGACATTTACGATCCGGACCTGATTTTCAAGGGCATGCGGCACATCTACGACCGCAACGTCCGCTGATTCAAGAGCCAGCGACGGGAACCGGCGATCATAGCCCGGCAATCTGAAAACCGACGGCCTGCGGATAATGCGCTATCCGCAGGCCGCAATCGATTAAACCAATTACACAGACGCTATTGGATGGTGAAGCCCTGGTTGGCTCCGTATTCTTTCAGGTCCTTCTGCCATAGGGCTATGCCGCCCTTAAGTTGGATGCGGTCGGACGATTCGGTGTTCTTCAACGCATCGCCGATGTTGGAGGTGTCGGAGACCTGACCGCCTGCGGCGATGACGTTGAGCCTGTTCTGCTCTTTGCGCAGCAGGCTCGACCATTTGTAGGCCTTGCCCACCGTGGACCGGAAGTCGCTGCGCGCATACACTTCGAACGGCAGATACTGGTATCCGGTCGACACGTTCTCCGCGGCCTGGGACAGCACGCGGTTGTATTCCTGCCCGCCGAAATAGGGCACTTCGATGCCACGGTCGTCGGTCACCGTGGTCTTGCTGAGGAATTTCGAGTCGGATAGGGTGTTTTTGTCGGCTGGGAACGCGCCGCCATCCACGCGGGTTGTGATGCCTTTGGCATTGTGGCAGGCGTATTCGATGAAACGGTATGAGGCTTCGGGTTTGCGGGAACGTTGCAGCACGGCAAGGGCCGAACCGCCGTTTTCCGATGTGGTGGCCTTGCCGTCGGGCGTCGGCATCTGGGCCACGCGCCACAGGCCGGCCGCGCCGGGAATGTCGGACATGAGCAGCGAAGGCAGCCATGCGCCGGAGAACAGCGAGGCGACTTTGCCTTGTCCCACGGCCGATTTCCATCGATCCGACCATGACGTGAGGTTTGTTGCCACCAAACCCTCATCGATCATCTTCTGCCAGAATTCGGTGAATTCGCGGGTGCCTTTATCTTCGGTGAGTCTGATGGTCACGTTCTTGCCATCGTTGGACGTGGAGAACGGGCGTCCGCCGGCGAGCCAGATCATCGTGTCGTAGAAGCTGGCGTCGCCGGAATCGGCGGTGATGTACACGCCGATTTTCTTGAGTTTTTTGGCGGCCTCGTAGTAGTCGTCCCATGTGCGGATCTTGGACGCGTCCACGCCAACCTGTTCGAACACGCTGTTGTTATAGAAGAAGGCCATCGGGCCGGAGTCCATGGGAAGCCCGTACACCCGTCCGTTGAGCTGCACCGACGCCCAGGTGCCGGGCGTGTAGAAATCGGCATAGCCTTCGGTTCTGCCGGTGATGGGCACGAGCTGGCTGCTGACCGCGTACTGGCGCAATGCGTAATATTCCAGCTGCACCACGTCGGGAATGCCGTAACCGTCTTGGATGGCGTTGTTGAGTTTGTCGTAACCGCTGGTGTTCTTCCAAACCACGTGGATGTCGGGATTGTCTTTTTCGAAGCCGGCGATGACCTGTTTCATGCTCGGCTCCCACGACCATACGGTGATCTGTGTGCGTGTGTCCGTATTGGCCCCGCATGCGGCGGCGCTGGCCGCCATGACGCCCGCGCAGCAGATGGCGATGAGCTGCTTCACCAGTTTCGCCGATTTCAGCACCACGCCCACGGACCTCCGTTTTGTATTTCGCCTGCGATTACCACCATAAGATTATACGGGTCATGCGGAAGCCACGCACAAGCCTGGAAAGACTCCCCATATCCACCCAAATACGCCGAATGCGGAAGAACCGCTCCGGAAGCGAACTTCCAAAGCGGTTCCCTGCGATATCGCATCGGCGGCTAAGCCGGTACGCAATCAAGCTTCGATGCCGAGCTTGGCGCGTTCCTTCTTGGAATACATGAAGGCCGGCAGCTGACGGCCCTGCTTGAGCCAGGCATGGTATTCGGCGGTGGCCGCGAACTCCACATCGGACGCGGAGTTCAGGCAGGTTTCCACGGAATCCTGGATGACGCCGATGATGAAGCCGACGCCCACCACCTGCATGGCGATGTCGTTGCTGATGCCGAACAGCGAGCAGGCCATCGGGATGAGCAGCAGCGAGCCGCCTGCCACGCCGGACGCGCCGCATGCGCCGAGCGCGGAGACCACGGACAGCAGGATGGCCGCCGGCAGGGAGATCTGGATGCCGAGCGTGTTGGCGGCAGCCATGGCCATGATGGTGATGGTGATGGCCGCGCCGTTCATGTTGATGGTGGCGCCCAGCGGAATGGACACGGAGTACATGTCCTTGTCAAGCCCGAGCTTCTCGCACAGCTGCATGTTGACGGGGATGTTCGCAGCGGAGGAGCGGGTGAAGAACGCGGTCAGGCCGGATTCCTTGAAGCAGCGGTAGACCAGCGGGTACGGGTTGCGGCGCAGGAAGATGAAGATGACGAGCGGGCCGAACACGAGCACCATGAGCAGCATGGTGCCGACGAGCAGGAGCAGCAGGCTGCCGTACTTGGTGAACGCGGACAGGCCGTTGTCGGCCACGTTGGTGAACACGAGGCCCATGATGCCGAACGGGGCGAGGTTGATGACCCAGCGGATCACCTGGGACACGGCGTCGGCCACGTTGGCCATGAACGCTTTGGAGCTTTCGTTGGCGATGGACTTCATGGCGAGTCCGAACAGGCAGGCCCACATCAGGATGCAGATGTAGTTGCCGTCGATGATGGCCTGGATCGGATTGGCCACGATGTTGGTCAGCAGCGTCTGGATGACTTCGGAAAGGCCTTGCGGCACCACGTCGGCTTTGGCGGCCTTGCCCAAGGACAGGGTCTGCGGGAATAGACGGGAGGTCAGCACGGCCACGACCGCTGCCAGGAACGTGGTGAACAGGTACAGGAACAGCACGGTGCCGAAACGGCGGTCGAGTTTCGACGTTCCCTGCGCAAGGGCGCTGGCCACCAGTACGAACACCAGAATCGGTGCCACGGCCTTCAACGCGGACACGAACAGGGTGCCGAATTCTCCGATCCAGGTCACGTGGGGCATGGTCAATGCCAGCACGGTGCCGATGATCAGGCCGACGATGATACGGACGATCAGCGATGCGCCGTTGTAGATGTCGGCGATGCCGCGGACGGCTTTCGAGATTTTACCCATGGTTCTCTCTTACTCTCGTGATGCCGGAAACGCTCCGGCAAGTCAACAGAACGCCATGATAATCGGGCGTGTCGGACGAGATAGGGGAATGTCCAAAATCGTGGGTTTCTATAAGCCCGCGCCCAACGGCACGTGCGATACGAATCGACGTGGCTCGCCGTTGAGCGGGTCATCGAATCGCAGTTCGCGCGCCACCAATTCCAAGGGTTGCGAGAAGTCGTCGTACGCGCGCTGCACGATGTCCGGGTAGAAATCGTCGCCCAGTATCGCCAGTCCGAGCGAATTCATATGCACGCGCAACTGGTGCGTCTTGCCGGTTTTCGGATGCAGCGTGTAATTCACGTACGGTCTGCCGGCAACGAAGCGGATGCCGCTTCCCCGTTCGATCAGCGTTTCCGCGTTGGGCACGTCGGCGCTTTCGTACGCCTGCAATCGTCCGCGATCCTTGTTGATATGCGACCTGCGTACCAGCGGAAACGGCAGGTGCCGGTTGATGCGCACCGCCGTTCCATATCGCGGCCGCTGCGTCGGGGCGAGCGGTGCCAGGCATTCGTAGGTTTTGACGGTTTTGCGATTTTGGAACAGCATCTGGTACGCGCCTCGCGCAGACGGATTACGTACGAACACGACGACGCCTGCGGTCAGTCGGTCCAAACGGTGCGCCGGCGTGATGTTCGGCTCGTCGTACCGCTCGCACAACCGGACCAGCGCGGTTTCGCGATACCACATGCCGCGTGGCGTGGTGGCGAGGAAATGCGGCTTGTCGATGACGATGATGTTCTCGTCCTCGTACAGAACCTCATATTCGAAGGGAATATGAGGTTCCTCGAGCACGTAACGGTGCCCGCGCCCGGCATTCGGTCCGTCCTTTGATCCGTTGCCCAGTGCGCTATTCAACGGTGACTGACTTGGCGAGGTTGCGCGGCTTGTCCACGTCGTAGTTCTTGAGCTTGGCCATGTCCATGGCGAACAGCTGCAGCGGCACCACGTCCACCAGCGGGCTCATCAGCGTCGGGCATGCGGGACGCCAGAACACCACGTCGGCGTAACGCTCCACATCCGGATCGTTCTCCTCGGCCACGGCGATGATGTAGGCGCCGCGGGCCTTGACCTCCTCGATACCGGAGATGACTTTGGCGTGCAGCACGTTGCGTCCGCGCGCGGGCGGCACGATGAACACGACCGGCTCGCCCTCGTCGACCAGCGCGATCGGACCATGCTTGAGCTCTCCCGCGGCGAAGCCCTCGGTGAAGGTGTAGGCGATCTCCTTGAGCTTCAGCGCGCCTTCCATGGCGACCGGATACCCCACATGACGTCCGAGGAACAGGAAGGACTTCGCGTCCACCATCTGCTTGGCGGCCTCCTGCACGGTCTTGGTCTGGGTGTCGAGGACCCACTGGATCTTGCGGGGCATGTCCTTCAGAGAGTCCAAAGTCTGGGCGATTTCGTCTCGATACATGGCACCCTTGACTTGGGCCAGATACAGGCCGAGCACGTATGCGGCGGTGATCTGCGCCACGAACGCCTTGGTGGAGGCGACCGCCACTTCCGGACCGGCGTGGGTGTAGAGCACCGCGTCAGATTCGCGTGGGATGGACGCGCCCTGCGTGTTGCAGATGGCCAATACCTTGGAGCCCTGTTCACGCGCGTGGCGCAACGCCATCAGCGTGTCCATGGTCTCGCCGGACTGCGAAATGGCCACCACCAACGTTCGGGGGGTGAGGATCGGGTCACGGTAGCGGAATTCGTGGGCGAGTTCCACTTCTACCGGAATGCGCACCCAATGCTCGATGGCGTATTTGGCCACCATGCCCGCGTACGCGGCCGTGCCGCAGGCGATGACGATGATCTTGTCGATGGCTTTGAAATCATGCTCGTCGATGCGCACCTCATCGAGGTTGATGTTGCCGTTCTCGTCGAGACGCCCCAGCAGAGTGCGCTGCACGGCGGCCGGATCCTCATGGATCTCCTTGTCCATGAAGGAGTCCCAACCGCCCTTTTCGGCGGCGGACGCATCCCAATCCACGGTGTAGGTCTTCGGATGTTCCACGATGTTGCCCATGAAGTCGGAGACGACCACCTTGTCGGCGGAGACCATCACGGCCTGGTCCTGGTCGATCTCCATGGCACGCTTGGTGTAGGCCACGAACGCGGCAACGTCGGAGCCAAGGAAGTTCTCCCCGTCGCCGAGGCCCACCACGAGCGGCGAATCGTGACGGGCGCCAACCACGATGTCCGGCTGTCGCACGTCCGTGGCGAGAATGGTGAACGCGCCTTCCAGCATGCGGGCCAGACGGCGGATGGCCTTGAACAGGTCAGGCTTACCGGTTTCCTCGATGATCTTGTCGCTGATTTTGCCCAGCAGTTTCGCCGCGACCTCGGTATCGGTTTCGGAGACGAAACGATAGCCCTCCGTCTGCAGGTCGAGACGAAGCTGGGAAGCGTTTTCGATGATGCCGTTGTGGATGATGGCGACCTTGCCGTCACGCGACGTGTGCGGATGCGCGTTAGTGTCGTTCGGCACGCCGTTCGTAGCCCAACGCGTATGGCCGATGCCCACGGTGGCGTCCGGCATCGGATCACGTTCGATGTCCTGCACCAGGTTGGCCAGACGTCCGGCCTTCTTACGGACGGCCACACGCTCCATGCCAGGCGCCGTCAGCGCCACGCCGGCCGAATCATATCCGCGGTATTCCAATCGCTGAAGTCCTTGGAGACACACCTCCAAAGGCTTGCCGCACGCGGTCCGAACATTTCCTGCATATCCTACGATTCCACACATAGCTCACCAGTGTATCGGACGGATATGTCACCTGCTCACGGCAAAAACCACTTTCACACAACCCGCCAGCGGGAGAACGGTGGTGCAAGACTTCAGGCTTCTGTTTGGCACGCAATGTACTGTTTCGCCTTTGCAGCATCGTACCCGGGTACTGATTCATCGAAATACTTGCCAAACACGTCCCTGTCCTTGCTCTCGTCGCTGACAATCGCCTTGTAATCCTCCACGGTCATGGATTGCTCGGCGAGTCCGTATTGCTTCAGGCACTTGAGCAACGGCACCACGGGATCCTCGTTGTTGGGGTTGCTACTCATGTCGCCGCGCAGCATATTCATATCCGTGAAATCATTGTCCGCATCGCATTGCTTGACAATGGCATCACCGTCGGCCTCGCTCATTCCCGACGGATACGAGGTTGACATGCCGCCTTGTGAATCGACGGTGACTTCGACATTTTGCTGTTGCGCACAATCGCTGAAATGCTGGCTGAGTTCAAGGAACTCCTGGTCGGTGATCTTGCTGTCCTTGAGTATCTTCTTAGTCAAGGATTGGTGTGCGTTATCGTAGGTGCGTTTGATTTGCTGCGCGTATGGCCCGGTAAACACCGTGCCATCCTGGGCCGTGGCGCTGCTTGATGCGCCGGTAGCGGTACCGGCAGATGAATCGATATGCGTCGCTCCCCCACAACCGGACAGCAACATCAGGCAGCATGCCGCCACGCACACGAAGGTCGTCACACCGGTGTGACGATGCCGCGCGATATTCGAAGTTCCCATGTGCTCTTCTCCTTGCGAATCCTTGTCTCTTCCATTCAGCCGGCCCGCGGCAGTAGGTGCGTGCCACGCTAGTTACGACACACACCCACTACCGACGCCGGGGTGTCAGTTCGACAGATGGGTGTCATCTGGGTGCTCATGCCGGTACACATACTGCGACAGGTCACTGAGCTTGTACCCGTCGTAGCGTTCCATGCATTCCTTTGCGACCCTGTTGTCCTTCTGCGCGTTCGCCCCCGTGTACGGGACCGGTGTCAGCGCACCGTCGGTCAGATCGAAGGTGGGGAAATCGTCTTCGCTTTGAGCCTGTGCGCAGATACAATCCATGACTTTACTTTCCAACGCTGCGATGTCCTTCTCGCTGATTTTGCCGTCTTTGATGAGGTTCCGGGCGAAACCAGTCTGAAGATTGTCGTACATGTCCGCGAACCTGCGGGCGTAGGCGCCTGTGAACACGGTCCCGTCTTCGGCTTTCGCGGTGGTTTGCGACGGGCTCGGAACCGCGTCCTGACGCCCCGTACCGCACGCGACGCATGCCAGACATGCAACAATGATGCCGAAAATCGACACTATGCAGCGAACACGGACGACAATATCAGTCAGCATCGGTTGCCAATCACTTGTACACACGCCAATTCGCCGTGTAGAACTTCAGCGGTTGCCCGTGCGCGTTTGCGTATGACTTTTGATATGTTGGAGCCCACTTGCCGTAAGCTTTCTTCAGCGTTCCATCGTTTAATGAGTACGTCAGCACATGCTGCGAATACACCCCCTGTGCTGTAGCCATGGAATATGTCCAGTACACTACCCCGCGATTCCATACATCTTTTGCGTTCGCAGTACCTGCAAGCCCGGTAGCGAGCAACAACGACGCAGTAACCGCCGCCAATGCCGTTTTAGCTTTTTTCTTCATTGTGGATACTCCTTCTTGTATCTAGGTGACGCCCCGTTGACGCCATGCTTGCATTGTTTCGCGCTTGAGCAGACGATGCAAATCCTTGTCGTTAAAATTGCTACAAGGCCCAGGTTGTTGGTTATCGGTTCTTGAAATACCGGAACAAGTCACGTTCACGGGTGATCAGCATCGCCATCGAGGCTCCGGCAAGTACGCCGACGAGTGCCGCCGCCGGAATCCTGGCGAGAATGCCGACAAGCGTCGTCGGCGAGATGATGACGCCTGTTTCCATATGGGTCAACGCCCACACGGTCAACGGTGTTGTCACGATTATCGCCGAGCAGCACCACATCAATGTTTCAAGCAACATTTGCAGCCAGAGCGCGATTTTCGGCTCCCCGCAATGCATGGCTGACGCCAGTTCGAGCCGCCGAGCACGCACCGCGACATATCCTGCGAACAACGCGGCGACGAACATCACAACGGGAGCGAGCGCGCTTTGCCTCCCCCGGAATGTCTTGACGGCATCGAGCTGCGTGCCTTGCGTGCTGTTGAGCTGGCTGATTGTAGGCTGCTGCGAGGCGTCCGATGGCCACGAGGATACCGTGGATTGGAGCAATGACTGCATGGCGTCAGGCACCGGCCAGGCCTTGACCAGGCATTGGTCGAAATCGTCTGCAGCTGCGGGAACCTGGCTAAGCGCCACATAGTCGTAGCTGGTTGATCTGCCGTCATCCGGGTATTGGAACACCCCGGCGACGCGCACCTTGCCGCCGGCACGCAATGCGAGCCGGTCCCCCGCCCGAGCGTGCACAGACCGGGCGGCCTGCGAAGACAGCCAGATGCCGTCGTAGTCCCGTACAGTCAACGTCGCCCCATCGGACCGTGTCGAGGAGGCGAAGACGCCAAGTGCCCCCGTGGTGGCATCGAGCGAGGGGATGCCCGCAGATGGCAAGACGGCGGATGTGACCTTGTCGTTCTTCGACCGTAACGCGCCGGATGCGAGCACCCCGTCCACACTGGACAACCGTTCGCATGCTTCACCGCTAATCCTGCCTTTGAACTCGATGACGTACGTCGACGCGCCCGATGCGATATACCGGTCAACCTGCTGCGCTATTGACCGAATGCTGAACAGGTCGGCAGCAGACAACCCGCCGACCAACGCGACGAGAATCAACATAAGCATGAACGCATGCGAGGTTCCGGACACGATATCCCGCCATGCTTCGTCCACGACACCACGCAGACGCATACGCCCTGTCGCAGCCGTATCCCGGTCAATGGCAGGCGCAACGGTATCTTGTTCCCGGCTCACTGGTAGTCCCTCAAATCGATGATGTCCGTGCACGCGTCGCGGGTGCGCGGATCATGTGTGGCGACCACGACAATCGCCCCTGATATCGACAACCCGTGCAAGGTTCGGTTCACGCTCGCCGCAGTCGCCAAATCAAGTTGTGCTGTCGGCTCATCCACAAGAAGCAGTCCCGCGTGGGAGGCGACCGCGCGCGCAAGCATCAGCCGCTGAGCCTCGCCACCGGACAGGTCACGGAACTGTTTGGCGGCAAGATGGTCAAGCCCGAACACGCGTAACAGTGACAAAGCGTGCTCTTCGGCTTCGTTCCTGCGTTCCCCGCGAGAAATATAGGGCAGTGCCACATGGTCGATGACCTTCCTACGCGCTACTCCATGAGGATTCTGCAATACCCAGCACACCCGACCGCATGAGACGCGTATGACCTTGCCCTGCGCTGGCTGCTGCCAGCCTGCGACAATGGACAATAGCGTGGATTTGCCCGAGCCGGAAGGACCGACCAGCGCATAAACGCGCCGGGGATACAGCGTCATGGTGATATGCCTGAACAGCCAGTCGTCCCCGTCGAAGCTGTGCCCGACATCGTCGAGCTTGACATGGGCAGACTGCTCATCACCGGAATTGTCCTGAACTGTACTGGTTCCCGCCAATCCTGCAACCGCGGGTCGTATGGACTCGAGCCGGTCTTGCCCGCTCATCGGCACGCCTTGCCTGTGCTGGCGGGAACATCGACGGAAGTCAGGGATGCGCCGGATTGCACGCTGACCATCGATTTGCCAAGCTGGGAGGCGACCACATGGACGGCGACCGGCTTGCCGCGCGAAACCACGCATGCCGAATCCGCAGAGACATCGTACATCGCCGCCGGCGGCACCGAGACCACGTTCAGCGCTTTGGCGAGCTTCCAGCGGTACGTAACGTTGATGGTGTTCGAAGCAGTGTCTTGTCCCGTGTCGCTTTGGGCCCCTCCGGTATCGGAAGCCTGCCCGGAGGCTGACGGCTGTTGGGCGGCACGGTATTCGTTGCTCGCACCGATGGCTGAGAGCAGGGAGGCGTCAGTGCTGTCCGCTGTCCGATCGGTGATGGTGAACGTCGCTCCATTGACTTCCATGACCCGATCACCTCGCAACATCGAGGAGTCATTGCGCCGGAACGTCGCACGAACCGGTTGGCTGGTAGTCGTCAGCACATCGGCTCCCTGCTCGACCTGCCCGCCATATCGGGCTTGGCACTCCTTGACAGTCACCTGCTGTTGGGGCAACCATGCAAACAACGACGTATCGATGCTCCACTGGCGCTCTTGCGTGGTTCCCTGCGTCCCGGCGGTTGTGGCAAGCGCATTGAAAGCTTTCACCGTATCCCACGTCATCACGTCCGAATCCGGAGCCGCATATCCGAGCCGTCTGAGCTCCGCATTGAGCGCCGCGATATCACCGCCCTTCATGCCACTGGTCATCGTCCGATACGGTGGTGTCCTCAGATACAGCGCGAGTTGGGGTTGTCCGTCAACGGCAATGAACGCGGAGCCTGATTCGATGCTACTCCCGGACGCGCACTGTCTCAACTCCGTAACTACTCCCCCAACCGGAGCGGCTACGGAACCGGATTCACTGCGTTCCACCGTGACGGTGACGGAACGCTCGTCATCATATGGTTCCGATCGCACGGCGAGTGTGCCCGCGCGCGTAGCCGACTCGAACGCGGCGGGTTCGGGCTCACGGGTGAGCAGAAACCCGCCGCACACGCCGGCCGCCAGCATGACGAGCGCGAGCAGCACGGCCACGGAGACTGACACCGTGTTGCGGCCAGCGTTCCGGTTTCCACCGGTTTTTTGGTGATGCATCCGCATTCTGTGCTCCTTCGTGCAGAATCGAAACGTTGTCATTATCGGCGGGGAGGAATCCGCAGGCAAATCCTTGTCGTGCAAATACCTACACGGTCGCGATACTGGCACTCGCGCCAAACATGGCTTTGCGGCACGATTACCCGTTTTTCGTTGACTTTCCGCCGATACGGCACCTCATCTCCCAAGCAAATCATGATTGCGCATCTCACATTTTGGCGCTTTTTTGGAATATCCTGCGGAACGGTTTCCGTGAAACCCATCGTTTGACGCCAATCCGGCGGCGCCGACACAGAGCTATGCTGGTGTATGAATACCGTATTCGAACAAGCACAGAGCCAGGCACCATCATGAGCCAACAGCAGACACCATCCGCGACCGGCAGCGACCAGACGACGGGCACCGTGCAGGTCGTGCTCGTCGACAACGACATCCTGGCGCTGAAGATGCTGCGCGAGATCATGTCCGCGTGGCCGCGCGTCGCCATCACCTGGACCGAACATAACGGCTCGGACGCCTTCGACCACTACCGACAATGCGAATCCGGCATCCGCGATCTGCCGGACCTGTTCATCACCGACATCTCGATGCGCGGCCTGTCGGGCGTCGATATGAGCCGAGCCATCCGCTACACCAACGGCACGATGCCGATACTCGGCATCACTTCATACGAGCCGACCCAGTTCTACCATGATGCCGCCGACGCCGGCATGCAGGCGGTTATCGGCAAGAACGAGCTGTCGGCCCTTAAAAGCATCATCATGGAGGTCGCGGACACCGGCGCTCTCGCCGTCCGACCGCCCTTCGAGGTACCGGGGCGGGCGCATCTGCGCATCCGGCAGGAAGGCCTGCCGTACATCCTCTCGCTGAGTCAGCAGGAAAAGCAGGTGCTCACCATGTGTTCGCACGGATATAGCAACGCCGATATCGCGCAGGTGCTCGACGTTAGCCCGTCGACCATCAACACCTACATCACACGCGCGTCGCGCAAGATGGGCGTGGCCAGCAAACGGGAGGCAGTGGCGTTATGGACGAAAACCATCGGACTGTAGGCGGCTCGCCAATGGCGAACATCAAGACCATGATCGCGCCCCGGACCACGCAGCGGCTGCATCACCATAAGATGCATATCGCCCTATGCCTGGTGGCCACGATACTCATGGCCGCAGTACTGACGTTCCTCCCCGCAACGACACCCACACAGTGGATCATCTGCATCATCGCCTGCTGCTGCCCGCTGGGCATCGCCTTCGCACCGGTACCGATGTCCGTCATCTCATTCGCCGTGGTACTGCTACTGATGTTCACCCCCGGGATATCGCTATCGGATGCCGGCTCCATCATTCACATGCTCACACCGCTGGCCATAGGCACGCTCGCGTATTCGACACCCACCCAATGGTCGATCTGGGGTCTTGTCACTTCGATCGTCACCTTGCTGCTGGCTTTCGACCCCCGCGAAGCGCTCTCGCAGGGGGACGCGCTCTCCTTCTTCGTGCTGCTCGCCTTGTACATCGTCACGTATGCGATGTGCGCGTCCATCCGCACCATCGCCATCGACGATCGGCAACGGCACCGCGACGCCGAGCTGGAGCTGTTGCAAACACAGCAGGCACATCAGCGGGAAGTCACCAGATTCGCGCAAATGACCCATGACGCGGTCACGGCAAGCCTGTCGAGTATATTCCTGCTCGCGCAACAGCATATTGACATGTTGGACACGGCCGGCAAGACGGCGGATGCGTCAGACGAGGATTGGCGGACCGTCCGGCAGCTCAGCGAGAGCGCCCTTGCCAGTATCCGCTCGGTCATCAGGACCATGAACGCCTCGGATGAACGCCCTGAGGATCATCTGGATGGCGCTTTACACAACCTTCCGCTACCGCAGCGCATCGGCATCGCGATCGAGCAGGGGCAGCATCTGCTGGCCCCGCACCATATGCATGTCGATGTGCATACGTCAGGGCAGATATCATCTCCCGCCTGCACACGGTCAGGCAACGAGGCGGTGACCCTCATCGGGGAGATCTTCACGAATCTGCTGCGGCACGCGTCCCCTGACAGCGCGCCCATGCTCACCATCAGCTACGATGACGACAACATGTCGCTCATGCAGACGAACGCGCTGACGCACAAGAACACGCGCAGACACGGCACAGGCCGGCAATCGCCTGAAGCCTCGCAAGGCCCGGCCGCGAGCGGTGACGCCCTGCCGCGATCACAGAGCGGACTGCTCCTCCACCGTGGCGTCATCGAGTCGCTGGGCGGCGAACTGCGCTTCAACAGCGAGGACGAGACGTGGACGCTCTACGCGCGTATCCCCCTGCACCCCAACGTCTAACCCCAAAGCCTAGGCACAGTAGGCTGCTCGGGCACAGCAAGGCCGCTGCGCCCGAGCGTCGTTCAAAATGCTCCTGTCAGGCGACGCACCATGGAAGCCACTTGGGGCATGTCCCCAACAAGACGCTGATACTTGCGGGAGCCGGCGTCGCAAGCGCATCATCATACCGGGCACCGGTGATTCCCGTGGACAGCCCGCAGACACCGACGGCGATGGCAAGGCACATCGCCAATGCCGCACGACTGTCATGGTTGCGGATTGCAACCCCACGAACGATTCGCATCATCAACACCACCTGTTCGTTCATCTTGACACGTGTCACAGCACGTGCTGCAGGAAGTCCTTGAAGCGCGGCTCGCTCGGATGGTCGATGATTTCCGGACCGCCTTGTTCGACGACCACGCCGCCATCCATGAACACCACCTGGTCGGCGACCTCGCGCGCGAAGCCGATCTCATGGGTGACGACCACCATGGTCATGCCTTCCTTGGCGAGGTCGAGCATGACGTTGAGCACTTCGCCGACGAGTTCCGGATCGAGCGCGGATGTCGGTTCGTCGAACAGCATGATCTCCGGCTTCATGGCAAGCGCGCGGGCGATGGCCACGCGCTGCTGCTGACCGCCGGAAAGCTGCGCCGGATAATAATCGAGGCGCTCCCCCATGCCGACGCGGTTCAGCTCCTCGATGGCGAGCTTGCGAGCTTCCTGCTTGTCCATGTGCTTGACGTGGACAGGAGCCTCCATGACGTTTTCAAGAGCCGTCATGTGCGGGAACAGGTTGAAGCGCTGGAACACCATGCCCAGTTTGGAACGCTGTTCGGCCACTTCCTTGTCGTTCAGGGTCTGCAGCACGCGTTCGCCGCCCTTGTCGACGTATTTGTAGCCGATCATCTCGCCGTCGACGTCGATCTCGCCGCCGGTCAGGGTCTCCAGCTGGTTGATCAGACGCAGGAACGTGGATTTGCCGGAGCCGGACGGACCGAGGATCACGGTGACGGTGCCCGGCATGACGGTCATGTCGATGCCTTTGAGCACATGCAGATTGCCGAAGGCCTTATGAACCTGCGTCGCCTTGACTGCAGGAACAATTTCGTTGGTTGTGATTTCGCTCATGGTCGTTCCCCTCACGCGGTCATTCCCGCGAACGTGGCTTCGTTCTGCTTGTCGATGTCATCCTTGGGCTCGCCGAAGGTCTTGCCTGGCAACGGCGTGCGCTTGCCGCGGGCGCCGGCCGGACGGGCGTCGAAGCCCTTGCCGAAGTGCTTTTCGAGTCGCGACTGGATGACCATCAGGATGGAGGTGATGACCAGGTACCAGATGCAGGCCACGATCAGCAGCGGAATCGGCTTGTACAGACGGGTCGCGATCGCCGTGGTGGCGAACTGCAGTTCCAGCGTGAACGGCACGGCGTTGACAAGCGACGTGGTCTTCAGCATGCCGATGAACTCGTTGCCGGTCGGCGGGATGATGATGCGCATGGCCTGCGGCAGCACGATGCGACGCATGATGAGCGTGCGCTTCATGCCGAGGGCCTTTGCGGCTTCCGTCTGCCCCGGATCGACGGCCTCGAGGCCGGCGCGCACGATTTCGGCTAGGTAGGCGGCTTCGTTCAGGGCCAAGCCCAGCCATGCGGCGTTGAACGCGGTGATGACAGACTGGGAGTCAATGCTCCAGAATTCGATTGAGGTGAACGGGATGCCCACGCCGATACGCGGCACCAGCACCGCGAACAGACCCCAGAAGACCAGCTGCGTGTACACAGGGGTTCCGCGGAAGAACCAGATGTAGAACCAGCTCACGCCGCGTAGCACCGGGTTGATGGATTTGCGCATGACCGCCAGAATGACCGCCAGAATGATGGCGATGACCATCGAGATGACGGTCAGCAGCAGCGTGTACTTGATGCCTTCCAGTACGTTCTCGTTGAACAGGTATTTCCAGACCACATTCCATTCGAAACGCGGATTGGTGACCAAAGCCTGCACCAGCATCGCGGCGAAGAGCGCGACGATGATGGCCGCCACGATCGGACCCGTACGCTTGACAGGCAAGGCTTTAATGCGATTGGGAATATCGAGGCCGTCGCCGTCGACTTGTTTCTTCGCCATGATGCTGTTTCCTTTTTCTATCTATCTGATGAGATCAGTTGAGGTCGGTCGGATTGATCTCAGCCTTGTCGAGAGCGCCGGACTCGACGCCCCAATGCTTGAGGATCTTCATGTACGTGCCGTCATCCATCAGCTTCTGCACGGCCTTCTGCACGGCCTCGTCGAGCTGCTGGTCGCCCTTCTTGATGGCGATGCCCTGCTTGGCCACGCCTTCAACGTCGCCGAGCGCCTCAAGCTGGCCGTCGGTCTGGGAGATCGCGTAGCCGGCGACCGGCGAATCGGCGTAGAACACGTCGGCCTTACCGGTGGCCACTGCGGTGGCGGCTTCGGCCTGACGCTTGTAGGACATCACTTCGGCCTTCTTGTCGGCCTTGCAGCCCTTGGCGATCTTGTTGGCCTCGTCCTCCTGGACGGTGCCGGTCTGCACTGCGATCTTCGCGCCGCACATGTCGGAGGTGTCGAGCTTCTTCGGGTTGCCCTTCTGCACGGCCCACGTGGAGCCGGCGCGGTAGTAGCTCACGAAGTCGACGGACTGCAGACGCTCTTCGGTGATGGTCATGGCGGTGATGCCCAGATCGTACTTGGAGCCGATGGACGGGACGATGGTGTCGAACATGGAGGAGACGATCTTCGGCTTCAGGCCCAGCGTCTGGGCGATGGCCTTGGACATGTCCACATCGTAGCCGACCGGGGTCTTGCCGTCTTCGGCGTAGAATTCGGCCGGAGCATAGGACAGTTCCATGCCGACGGACAGCTCGCCGTCCTTGACGGTCTTCGCGGAGGCGGCCAGCTTGGCCAGCTCGTCATCCTTCTTGATGGTGCTCACATCGTAGCCGACGGTGGTGTTCTTCGCCTTCGAGTCGCTTTTGGCGTCACCGGAATCCGTGGTGCCGCATGCGGCGACGGAGAACATCATGGCCGCGCTCAGCGCGAGAGCGGCAAACGATTTGAATTTCAACGACATAGTGGGTTCTCCTTCTATTCTCTTCCCATCCACTGAACGGTAATCGTCCATTTGCCAATCAGACGTCCAGTATTCCAAAGGCACACGATAAAACCGCAATGCTACGCCGACGTTAATCGGCAAAAAGCGTAGGGGCATCGATCTATATACGTCCGATGCCCCTACGCCCGCAGCGTCAGTGCGCCGATCAGCCCAAATCGGTCGGGTTGATCTCGGCCTTGTCGACGGCGCCGGATTCGACGCCCCAATGCTTGAGGATCTTCATGTACGTGCCGTCATCCATCAGCTTCTGCATGGCCGCCTGCACCGCCTTGGCCGTGTCGGAATCACCCTTCTTGATGGCCACGGCCTCCTTGGTCACGCCGACGTCCTCACCGAGGGCCTCAAGCTGGTCGTCGGTCTGGGAGATCGCATAACCCGCGACCGGCGAATCGGCGTAGAACACGTCGGCCTTGCCGGTGACGACGTTGGTGGTCACATCGGTCTGCAGCTTGTTGGACAGGATCTGGATGTCAAGCTTGTTGTCCGCCTTGCACTGTTCGGCGCCCTTGTTGACTTCCTCCTCCTGTGTGGTGCCAGTCTGCACCGCGATCTTCAATCCGCACAGGTCGGACGTGTCGATCTTGCCCGGGTTGCCCTTCTTGACCACCCACGTGGAGCCGGCCTTGAACATGCTGACGAAGTCGACGGCCTTCATGCGTTCCGGGGTAATGGTGAACGACGAGACGCCGATATCGTACTTCGAACCGATCGACGGAATGATCGAATCGAAATTCGACGTCTGCGGATCCGCCTCGAGGCCGAACGTTTTCGCCAACGCCTTGACGATGTCCACGTCGAAGCCGACCGGCGTCTTGCCGTCCGCGGCCAGGAACTCGGCCGGCGCGTACGACGTATCCATGCCGACGGTCAGCTTGCCGTCCTTGGTGACGGAGGACGGCAGCATCTTGGCGATCTTCTCGTCCTTCTTCACGCCGGACACGTCGTAACCGGTGGTCGACGACGAATTCGAATCGTCGGAAGCTTGGGAATCCGTTTTGTCGGAGGTTCCGCAGGCTCCCATCGAGACGACCATCGCCGCGCTCAACGCGAGCGCCGCCCAACCTTTCAGGTTCCTCATCATGGCAAGTCCTCTCTTCAACCCAGCCAAATCAACCAGCCAAACGCGGCTATGGCATAACCTAAGAGCGGATTGCTACGAGCGTATTAACGGACGCAAAAGTTCCGAAACATTCACTCGTTGGTGCCGGGGGTGTTGATCGCCGGCTTGCTGATGGCACCGTCCTGAACACCCCAGTACTTGAGGATCTTCATGTAGGTGCCGTCGTCGATGAGCTTCTGCAGGGCCTTCTGCAGGGCCTCGTCCATCTGCTGGTCGCCCTTCTTGACGACGATGCCTTCCGGGGCGATGCCTTCGGTCTTGCCAAGCGTTTCGAGTTCGCCGTCGGTCTGCGCGATCGCGTAGCCGGCGACCGGCGAATCGGCGTAGAACACGTCGGCCTTGCCGGTGACGACGTTGGTGGTCACATCGGTCTGCAACTTGCTGGAGATGACGTCCATCTCCGCCTTGCCGTCGGCCTTGCATTGCTTGGCCATCTTGTTGGCGGCGGTCTCCTGCATGGTGGCGGTCTGCACGGCCACCTTCTTGCCGCACAGATCGGACGTGTCGACCTTGTTCGGGTTGCCCTTCTTCACGGCCCATGCGGAGCCGGCGTTGAAGTGGCTGACGAAGTCGACCGCCTCGAGGCGTTCCTTGGTGACGGTGAACGACGAGATGCCGATGTCGTACTTGGCGCCGACGGCCGGAATAATCGAATCGAAGTTCGCGGTTTCCGGATCGGCCTCAAGACCGAACACTCCGGCCAGCGCCTTGGCGATGTCCACGTCGAAGCCGACCGGCGTCTTGCCGTCCGCGGCCAGGAATTCGGCCGGCGCGTACGACGTATCCATGCCGA
>CEBY01064937.1_pt1 | contig 29766 bp, 30 predicted proteins | sample 554731 | NCBI WGS metagenome assembly CEBY01 (sample SAMEA3182050, study PRJEB8094) | gut metagenome | biome: human; feature: gut; material: Stool; isolation source: human stools | place: Canada | collected 2012-02-22
GTCTTGCCGGTTATGAGCTTGTATATCGTCGCGCTCATGGCGTAGACGTCCGTCCACGGCCCCTGCTCCCCGTGGGGGCGGTACTGCTCCTCAGGAGCGTAGCCGTGCTTGAGCATGACAGTCAGGCTCTGCTCGCCGCTGGCGTTCTGCAGGCGCGCCGAGCCGAAGTCGAGCACCTTGACGCTCCCGTCGCTGAGCACCATGATATTCGACGGGCTTATGTCGCGATGGACAAGCCCTTTCTTATGCACCTTATCCAGCGCGAGCATCGCCGGTTCCAGCAGTGCAAGCACTTCGTCCATCTCAAGTATGCCGTGCTTCTTGGCGTAGTGGGAAAGATCCTCTCCCTCAAGGTATTCCATGACGATATACGCCGTGCCGTTCTCCTCGAAATAGTCCCGCAGAGTGACGATATTTCCGTCCTCGACGAACTCAGAGAGCGTTTTGGCTTCGGTCAGAAAACGGCTTTTGCCGAGGTCAAAGGGATTGTTCTTCACGGCGTTCGTCGGGAACACAGTCAGGGACATACTGCGGTTGGCAGCGCCGCTGGGGTAATACTCCTTTATCGCGACCTTGCCGTCAAGCCGGAGGTCATAGCCGATGTATGTAATGCCGAAGCCGCCCGCGCCGAGCACCTTGCCGACAAGGTACCGGCCGTTGAGGATGCTGTTCACCGGCAGCTGATGCGGCGCGTTTTCTATATTCAGTTCGCTGCCGCAGAATGGGCACTTCCCGTCTGCCGACGTGAGCTTTGCCATGCAGCTTGGGCAGAAGAACAGCTCTTCCATGGGTTTTCCTCCGAATGATGTATCTGATTTATAATACCACGCCGCATAAACAAAGGTCAATGTTCGCAGCTGTTTATTATGCGGTTTTTGCAAAAATATAGGCTCTCCCCGTCCATAGGGAGAGCCTGAGCTGTTTCATCTTAGTCTGCCTTATTCTGCATCGATGCAAATTCCATAGCCATTTTCATGCTGCGTTCGAAGCGCTCCGCCGGGATGAGCGCGATGCCCGACTCATCGCTGAGGACGATAAGGCGTGTGCCGCCGGTGAGACCGAACTTGTCCCGCGCGTCCTTGGGGATGACGATCTGCCCGCGGTCGCTCACCGTGACGGAGCCCCAGATGTTCTTGCCCTTCGGCGCGGGCGGTATCGCGCCGATGCCGTCGGCAGTCTCGGTCTTGATAAGGCTGTCGATCGTCACGCCGTAGACGGCGGCGAGCAGGCTGCACTTCTCGATATCCGGCACGGTCGCGCCGGTCTCCCACTTGGCATAAGCCTGACGGGAGATGTTTATTTTTTCCGCGATCTCCTCCTGAGAATAGCCGTGGATATTGCGGAGGATCACAAGGTTTTCCTTGAGCATGTGTTACCGTCCTTTACAGATCGATTTTTTCAAAGCTCCGGCAGGCTCTTCTGAACGAGAGCCACGTGATGAGCGCGTAGGCGAGGATGCCGAGAGCGAGCAGTGACAGCTGGAGCGGCAGGTGCTCCGTCCCGAACGCGTTCAGCGCTTCAAGGCCGGGGAAATGATGCAGCGCCTCGCCGAGACCGACGCATATAAAGGACACGACGATATACGCGACAAAGGGGCGGCTGAACTTATACGCTGTCTTAAAGAAGCCGCCGACGAAAATGGCATTGAAGAGCGCGAAGATGAGAAACGCCATACCGAGGGCGAAGGGGTTCGCGTTCATCAGCGCGTTCGACCGGTACACCGCGGAGCCGGAGAGAAGAGTCATCCTTATTATAACAGCAATGCCCATGACAAGCAACGAGCACAGCTCGATAAAGCAGACAAAGAGGTACTTGCCCTTTACGACATCGCGCTTGGCGAAGGGCAGCAGCGCGGAAAAGAGAATGTCGTTGGCTTCCCGCGCGCTCTGGAAGCTCTGGAATATGCCGAGCGTGACGAAGAACACTCCGCACAGGATGGGATATCCCGGCACGAAGAACAGCAGCCCGAAGGCGATGAACAGGTAAGAGAGCGCAGAGGCGCTGAGCCGAAGCTCCTTTATCATGATTTCACGCATTGTTCCCGCTCCTTTCCATGCGCAGTATAGTCTCCTCGATAGTCTCGCCGTCTTTGGAAAAACGGCTGACAAATTCGGCCTTGGGCAGCGCCGCGACTATCCCGCCCTTGGAGATGTAGACAATGTCGTCCGCGCACTTCTCGATATCGGAAATGATATGCGTCGAGAAGAACACCGCGACGCCGTGGCTCTTGAGCTCCGCGAACAGACCGAGCAGCTCGTCTCTCGAAAACGGGTCGAGCCCGCTCGTGGGCTCGTCGAGGATCAGCACCCTGGCGTTGTGCGATAGCGCAACAAGGAGATTATACTTGACGCGCATGCCCTCGGACATTTCGAGCGCGGTCTTGTTTTCATCGAGCGCGAAGAGCGCGAGGTACCGGCGGTAAGCATCCTCGTCCCATGTGTCATAGCAGCGCTTCACGACCGCGACGACGTCACGGAGCTTCTTGCGCGGGTACCAATTGACCGCGCCGGTGGAATAGCCGATGAGCTTTTTGATCTCGTTTTCGTTCTCCGCAAGGGGCTTGCCGAAATAGAAAATCTCACCGCTGTCCGGGTGTACAAGGTTCAGCATGGATTTTATCGTTGTGGTCTTCCCGGCACCGTTTCTGCCGATGAAGCCGGTTATTCTGCCCGCTTCGATGCTGAAGGATGCCCTCTTCAGCGCGAAGGGGGGATAGGTCTTGTTGAGGTTACGTACCTCTGCGACGCTCATATTGTTTCCCTCCCGAAGGTTTTACTTGTATGAATTATGCAACCAAACGCGTCGGTTTTCAATCAACCGCAGATAACAGATTTTGCGGAGTTTTGTTATGTTTGGTTGCGGGAGGGGGATGCGGCACACCGCGGACGGTACGCAAGGAGTTCTTGATAGGTCTTTTTGCAGTGAAACACTGCTTACATCTCAATTCCGGTCAAGGCCGTGGAAGAACTCGTCGTATGCGCAGCCGTATATTTTCTTCAGTTCAATAATAACGCTTGCACGGATATTCAGCTCGCCGGATTCGTACTTGGCATAGGTGCTGCGCCCGATATCGCAGCCGCGGCGCTGAAGCTCGGCGCACAGTTTTTCCTGAGATATGCCGTATTCATCGCGCAGACGGCGGAGATTATCACCCATATTGCGGTCGCGTCGTATTTTCTGCTCCATAATATCTCTTGCGATTTATTTGATTTCTTGCTCAAGACTGTCAAACTCAGGCGTTGAAAAGAACTCGCCGAGGGTGATGTCCAGCCCGTCGCATATTATTTTGATAGTGAGCAGCTTTGGATTCTGGCTCTTGCCGTAAAGAATGTTCTTGATGCTCGACGGCGGCAGCGCGCAGATAGTAGCAAGCCGGTTTATGCTTATATCGCGCTCATCGCACAGCTGCATTATTCTGAATTTTACCGCAGTGACAGTATCCATATAGCCTGACCTCCACACTGTTTTTGTACTCAAAATGATAACCAAAAGCAGTGGACAACATAGGCTATGCGTGCTACTATATAGGCTATACATAGACCGTCGCCGCTGTAAAGAAAAAATGCTTGACAGGGCATCGGAACGGTAGTATAATCCGTTAAGTCAAAAAGCTTGACAGGGGGGCTTTGCGTGGAAAACAGCAGATTTACAAGAAGTATGCTGCTGGATTTTTACGGGGAGCTTCTGACGGACAAGCAGAGGGAATGCTTCGACCTGCATTACAACGAGGATCTTTCGCTCGCGGAGATCGCCGAGCAGCTCGGCGTTTCGCGGCAGGGCGTGTGGGATAACATCAGGCGCGCCGAGACCGCGATGGAGGATATCGAAGCAAAGACCGGACTGCTGCGCCGCTTTGAGGAGAACCGCCGCGAGCTTGAGAGCCTGCTGGCAAGGCTCGAAACGCTGACGAGGATGACGCAGGGCGAGGCACAGACCGCGGCAAAGGCCGCGGCGGAAGAAGTCAGAGCGATCATTGCGAGAGGGTAAAACATGGCGTTTGAAAGCTTATCCGAAAAACTGAATGCGGCTTTCAAAAAGCTGCGCGGCAAAGGCCGCCTGTCCCCCGCCGATGTGAAGGACGCGATGCGCGAGGTGCGCATGGCGCTGCTGGAGGCAGACGTCAGCTACAAGGTCGTCAAGGACTTTGTAAAGAACGTCACGGAGAAGGCCACGGGCGCGGACGTGCTCGAAGCGCTCTCTCCGGCGCAGATGATCGTCAAGATCGTTAACCAGGAGCTGTGCGAGCTGATGGGCGGCCAGAACCAGAAGCTCAACATCTCCCCAAAGCTGCCGAGCGTCGTGATGCTCGTCGGCCTGCAGGGCGCAGGCAAGACCACGAACGGCGCAAAGCTCGCGGGCTACATGAAGAAGCAGGGCAAGCGCCCGCTGCTCGCCGCCTGCGATATTTACCGTCCCGCCGCGATAAAGCAGCTGGAGACGGTCGGCGCGCAGCTTGACGTACCGGTGTTCCAGATGGGGCAGACAAACCCCGTGGATATAGCCAAGGCAGCCATAGAGCACGCGAAGAAGCACGGCAACGACATTGTCTTCCTCGACACGGCAGGCCGCCTGCACATCGATGAAGAGCTCATGGACGAGCTCAAGAACATCAAAGCGGCAGTCGAACCGGCAGAAATTCTGCTGGTAGTTGACGCGATGACCGGTCAGGACGCGGTGAACGCCGCGAACGCCTTTGACGAGGCGCTCGGCATCACGGGCGTCATGCTCTCCAAGCTTGACGGCGACGCGAGAGGCGGCGCGGCGCTCTCGATAAGAGCGGCGACGGGCAAGCCCATAAAGTTCATCGGCACAGGCGAAAAGCTCGACATGATAGAGCCCTTCCACCCCGACCGCATGGCCTCGCGCATACTCGGCATGGGCGATATGCTCACGCTCATAGAAAAGGCGGAGCAGAGCTTCGACCAGAAAAAGGCGTTTGAAGCCGCGGAGCGGCTCAAGAGCAACCGCTTCACCCTGAGCGACTACCTCGACCAGATGGCGCAGCTCAAGAACATGGGCGACCTTGAGAGCATCATGGGGATGATCCCCGGCATGGATTCAAAGGCGCTCAAGGGCGCGAAGATCGACGAGAAGGCAATGGCAAGACAGGAGGCGATAATCCTGTCGATGACGCAGGCCGAGCGCAACAACCCCTCGATCCTCAATTCGAGCCGTAAAAAGCGCATCGCCGCGGGCTCCGGTACCTCGGTGGTCGACGTCAACCGCCTGCTCAAGCAGTTTGAGGCAGTGCAGCAGCTCACAAAGCAGTTCTCCGGCAAGAACATGAAAAAGCTCCAGAAGAAAATGGGGCGCATGGGTGGCCTCGGGGGAATGGGCGGAGGCTTCCCCGGCCTCGGCTTCTGAAAAACGGGGAGCATAAATTTGCTTACAGACGCGAAAGCGCTTGTAATATAGAAACGAAAATACATGGAGGTGAATATACATGGTTAAAATCAGACTTCGCAGAATGGGCGCTAAGAAGGCTCCTTACTACCGCATAGTCGTTGCTGATTCCCGCTGCCCGCGTGACGGCCGCTTCATTGAAGAGCTCGGCACCTACGACCCGATGGCAGAGAGCGATAAGCTCACGGTCAACATGGAGCGTGCAAAGTACTGGATCGCAAACGGCGCACAGCCCACTGATACCGTCCGCGGTCTTCTCAAGAAGATTGAGGCCTGAAAAGGAGTTCCCGGCACATGAAAGAGCTTTTGACCTATATTGTGCAGAGTCTGGTCGATAATCCCGATCAGGTATCTGTGACCGAGCGCAAAGCCGACGGTGAGACGGTCTACGAGGTTCGCGTAGCCGACGGCGATATGGGCAAGGTTATCGGCCGGCAGGGCAGGATCGTGAAACAGATCCGCATCCTTATGCGGGCCGTCGCCCAGAGAAAGGGCAAAAAAGTTTCGGTCGAGATCATGGACTGATACGATAAAACCCCGCTGTGACTGTATAGCAGCCGCGGCGGGGTTTTGTTATATCCTGCTGCGGAACACAAAGCGTTGAAATTTTGGGGAGTAAATGGTATTATAAAAGAAATCTGGCACAGAAACGGAGGAACACGGCCATGCTGAATGAAATCATAAAGCGCATATATGAATCCGGCGAATATGCCGGTATATACGCAAACGCCGAGGACACTTCAAAATTCATGTACGGCAGGATCGTTGCATTCGACGGCGAGTTCTTCGCTGCGTCGCTGGTGTCTCCTGACGGAGCGTTCGACGGCATAACGGTACAGGACGCAGAGAGCGTAATCCGGATAGAGCTTGACGGCGGCTATTCCGCGAGGATGAAAAAGCTCATGGCCGGGGTATACACAGAGGAAAAGTTCGATATATCCTGCGAGGACGTGCGCGGCTCGGCACTGGAGGCGGCGAAAAAGGCCGGATGCATCGTGTCGATAGAGCTCCTCGGCAGCGGCGTTTCAGACGTGATCGGCATTGTGGAGGACACTGACGGCGGCATGTACCGGATAGCGCAGGTGAACGAGGACGGCAGTGACGACGGTATATCGTACATATCGCGCGACGCGATAACGGAGCTCGGCTTCGCGTCGGCGGACGAGAGAAGAATAGAACGGCTGCACAAGTGAGTGCGGGAAATAGAATCACAGTAAAGGGGTAATGTAAATAAGTGAAGAATACGAACAAATTCAGCTTCAAAAATATAATTATGCTAACCGTGGCAGGGATCATAAACGCCTTCGGCATCACGATCTTCCTCAGCCCGGTGAAGCTTTACGACAGCGGCATTTCGGGAACATCGATGCTGCTTGACCAGATAACACCGGAGTACCTGTCCCTGTCGGTGTTCCTGCTGATCCTGAACATTCCGCTGTTCCTGTTCGGGCTGAAGAAGCAGGGCAAGCTATTCACGGGCTACGCGATATACACGGTCGCGATATATTCGCTTTCCGCATGGCTGATAACCGACGTTCTGCCGATAGACGTCAGCATGGCCTCGCCTCTAGCGGGGACTGATCTGCTGCTGTGCGCGCTGTTCGGCGGCGTGATATCCGGCATAGGCAGCGGCCTTGCGATCCGCTGCGGCGGCGCGATGGACGGCATCGAGGTCATGGCGGTCATCTTCGCAAAGCGCCTCGGCGTCACGGTCGGCACCTTCGTGATGGTCTACAACATACTTCTGTACATCGTCTGCGGGATAGTGCTGCAAAGCTGGATACTGCCGCTCTACTCCATCGTCACCTACGCGGCGGCGCTGAAAACGATAGACTTTATCGTGGAGGGCATAGACCGTGCCAAGTGCGCGGTCATCATAACCGAAAAGCCGAAGGAGATATGCGCGGCGCTGGGCGAAGCCTTTGAAAGCGGCATGACCCGGCTCGACGCAAAGGGCGGCTTTTCGAACCGCGACAAGGCGATGATCTATTTCGTTGTGAACAGGTACCAGATCATCCGCATGCGGGACATCGTCCACAGCATCGACCCGGTGGCCTATATCACGATAAGCGAGATTGCCGATGTTTTTTCTGTAAACAACAACGGCTAATGAAATTGCACGCATTGGGGTCGTTGACAAAGGTCTCAATGCGTGTTATTCTGTCAATACTCCCGCCGCCGGGTGGGAGGAAATGAGCGTTTGCTTCGTATCGATAGGCCTTAGAAGATACGAATGCAGACGTATTTTTTTATTTTACCGGGAGGAAGACAAAGTGGAATGGTTATATCTTGGCATCGCGGGGGCGATGGAGGTGCTGTGGTCGACGTTCCTGAAATTCTCGGAGGGCTTCACGAAGCCCATGCCGACAGTTATCACCCTCGCAGGGCTTGCAGCGAGCATGTTCTTTCTCGCGAAAGCGGCGAAGGTGCTGCCTATCGGCACGGCCTACGGCATATGGACGGGCATCGGCGCGCTCGGTGCGGTGATAGTCGGGATCGTTGTTTTCAAGGAGCCCGCGACGGCGGGGAGGATGTTCTTCGCGTCGCTGCTGCTCGTCGGTATTGTCGGGCTGAAGCTCACCTCGGCTTGAGGGAAACGGGTATTGAAAATAAGCAAACCGGATGGTATTATCAAGTAAGATAATACCACCGGAGGAATTTATCAATGATTGACATATCTGTTCTGACAGGCGAGCGGCTGACATACATAAGCCGGGCAGCAGACATGCTGGTCCTTTCGTTCGGGGATGATATATGCAGGAACTATCGCGGCGAATGGCTGTCAAGGTACGCCCTGCACTGTCAGTGCGCATGGAGGATAACGGACGGGCACGGAAAGATCGTGCTGGCAAGGGTCGATATATTTTCCCCGCCGGAGGGCGAGGACTATACCTTGGACTTCGACTGGGACGTCCGCGGGAACAACGCCTTCGACCGGAAGTCCGTCGAAATACTCTCTGGCGGCGAAGTCACTGTGACCGCGGCAAGGCTTGTCAATGGCTGCGATATAAAGCTTGAGCTTTCAAACGGGCTGCGCTTCGAGAGCTTCGCGGATTCAAGCATTGAGGAGCACTGGCGGCTTGTCGTAAGAGACGAAGATAACCCGGTACAGCTCGTAGCGGAGCCGACCGGGATACATGAGTAATAAAGGAATATGCTAAAATCAGGAGCAGTCGTCCGAAATGGACGGCTGCTCCTGATTTTTTGTTCCACTAATACGCTTCTATTTCCTTGAGCGTCAGGTCGCGCCCGGTGAGCGGCGTGAGCTTTTCTCCGCCGCAGTCCGGGCAGCGCAGATGCTCAAGCTCGGCGATGAACTCCGCACCGCAGTCAAGGCAGCGTGCCGTACCCGGCAGCGTCTCGACAACGAAGCGCGTACCCTGATACGCCGTCCCGTCCGTCACGGCTGTCCAGCAGTCGGCCAGATACGCCGGGATGACGCCTGAGAGCGTGCCCACCTCGACGGTGACTTTCTTCACGCACTGGAGCTCCTCGTCCTTTGCGACGCTGTCGACCATTTTGAGCAGCGCGTCGCATATACCCAGCTCGTGCATTACTTCGTGACCGCCTTTTTGACGATGCCGCCGGTGCGTTTGACAAGATTTTCCGCGACCTTGATGGGCATTGCCTCAAAGGGCTTTGCGTGCCAGTCGCGCACCTTCTTGAGATGGATCGCGTCGAACTTGCACTTGGTGGTGCACAGGCCGCAGCCGATGCAGAGATAGCTGTCGACCTTTGTCGCGCCGCAGCCAAGGCAGCGGGCGCACTCCTTGCGCACCTGCTCCTCCGTGAAGGTCACGCGCGCATCCGCAAAGGACTTGGCCTTGGCAGCGTTGTAGCCCGGCTGCTGGCGGCAGTCATTGTCAAACGACGCTACATCGAGCATGACGTGCTCCTTGTCGAGCGCCCGGTACTCGCGTCTGTCGCGCCCCGCGGTCAGCGTCTGGCCGGGGTGGACATAGCGGTGCAGCGATATCGCCGCTTCCTTGCCGGCAGCTATCGCATTGATGGCAAAGCTCGGCCCGGTGTAGCAGTCGCCGCCGGTGAAAATGTCCGGCTGCGCGGTCTGATAGGTCAGGCTGTCAGCCTCGGCGGTGCCCTTCTTCGTCGTCACGAGCCTGCCCACATCAAGGCCGCCCCAATCGACGGTCTGGCCGATAGCGCCGATCACGCTGTCAAGCTCTATCGTCTCAAACCTGCCGGTGCCGACGGGTCTGCGGCGTCCCTTTTCGTCCGGTTCGCCGAGTTCCATGACCTCTACCTTAAGCGCGCTGACCTTGCCGTCACGGCCGGTGATCTCGACCGGTGCGCTCAGGAAGCGGAACTTCACGCCCTCCTCCATCGCCTCCTTGACCTCTTCGGGGTCGGCGGGCATTTCATCCTGAGAGCGGCGATAGATGATATAGGTCTCCTCCGCGCCGAGACGCACCGCGCTACGGCACACATCCATCGCGACGTTGCCGCCGCCAATGACCGCGCAGCGCTTGCCGATTTCGGGCTTATTGCCGAGGTTCACCTCGCGCAGGAACTCCACGCCGCCGAACACGCCCTCAAGCTCCTCGCCGGGGATATTGAGCTTTGCAGACTTCTGCGCGCCGATGGCGAGATAGAAGCCCTTATAGCCCTCGTCCCGCAGCTGCTGGATAGTGACGTCCTTGCCGACCTCGACGCCGCAGCGGAACTCAACGCCCATCTCGCGGAGGATATCTATCTCGGCATTGAGCACATCCTTCTCAAGACGGAAAGCGGGGATTCCGAGCGTAAGCATGCCGCCGGGGACGGGATTGCGGTCGAACACCGTGACGGGGTAGCCCTTGTTCGCAAGGTAATATGCGCAGCTCATACCCGCGGGGCCCGCGCCGATGACCGCGATCTTCTCGGTATATGGTCTGCCGATCTGGTTCACCATCTTGGGTACAAAGCGCGTCGCCTCGTTCATGTCATGGTCGGCAATGAAGCGCTTGACCTCGTCTATCGCGACGGCCTCGTCGACGCTGCCGCGGGTGCATTCGGCCTCGCAGCGCTTGTTGCATATGCGCCCGCAGACTGCCGGGAACGGGTTCTCTTTTTTTATAAGCTCCAGCGCGTCGGTGTATCTGCCCTGCGCGGCAAGCTTCAGATAGCCCTGCACGGGGACGTGCGCGGGGCAGGCAGCCTTGCAGGGCGCGGTGCCGGTGGGCATAACGTCCTCGCGGTTCTCGCGGTAGTTTTCATTGACGGCCTTGGCGAAATTGAAGGTCTCGGTGACCTTGGTGTATTCCGGCTCAGGCAGCGCACAGTCGGTGCAGAGCTTCTGGCCGAGCTTCAGCGCGTTTCCGGGGCAGACCTCGACGCACTGCGCACAGGCGACGCACTTTGCCTCGTCCACCTCGGCGACGAAGTTCGAGCGGATCGCGTCGCGCGCGCCGAACATCAGCCCCGCGCGCAGGCCGAAGCAGGCACAGGCGCAGCAGTTGCAGATAGCGGCGCTCTCACCCGCTCCCTCTATATTCGGGATATCGTGCATGAGGCCGTTTTCCTCGGCGCGCTTGACTATTTCAAGCGCTTCCTCGCGCGTTATCTGCCGTGCACGGCCGGTGCGTATGTAGTGCTCCGCACCCTTGCCCATCTGCACGCACATATCCTCCGCGAGGTGGCCGCAGCCGTCGCCGAGGCTCGTGCGCGAAGCGCGGCAGGAGCAGGGCGAAACGGAGAAAACATCGTATTTATCAAGATAGTGGCTCAGGCGCTCGTCATCTGTCACGCCGGGGATGCCCTCTATCGCGCTCTCCACCGGGATGACGCGCATGAGCCCGTAGCCGTCCGGCAGGATAGGCCCCATGCTCTGCATACGCAGGCGGGTATATTCCTCGAACGCGCGGCCGACCTCCGGGTGCTCACGCAGAAGCTCCTGATTGTTGACCATCATTTCAAGTATGCCGGGGGCGAAGATCTGCATGAAGTAGCCGTCTTCATCAGTGCCTTCGATCCTGCAGCGGCGGAAGACGCCGTAGTACACAAGTCTGTCGAGCGAGGGCTGTATCTCCTCCACGGTTCTGCCGACCTTGTCCGCCAGCCACTGCGCCGTGCGCTCCTTGCGAAGCCCGGCGGCAATGGCAATATCTGCCTCTTCATCGGTCACGATATCGGCCATGCAGTAGTATTCCGGGGCATTCTCATCTATCTTGACGAGCATACCGGAAGCTCCGCCTATGATCTTTGCGAGCTTGACTATTTTTGGTCTGAGCTGTGCCATAAATTACCTCTCCAATCCATTTTGGTTTCTTCTCCACTTTTTATATTATAATTGAATGTTATCTTTTTGGCAAGAATTTTTGACATAAAATCACCCATGCGTTTTTGACGCATGGGTGCAGTGTTTTCAATGCTTTGTAAGGTCTTCCAGCAGGCGCTCACGCAGCAGGGCGCAGCGCTCCGCCTTGTCCCCGCCTGAGAGAAGTGATGCCGGGTCGGCCGGCTCCGCAAGGGAGAAGTCGGGCAGGGCGTTTCTGCCGAACTGCTCGCTTGCCAGATCGACGAACACGCCATTAATATAATTGAAGCTGTGCCGCCCGCCGCCGTCAAGCGGCAGAGAATATACCCCGCCGCCGAAGAACTCATGCACAAGCGCCGCGGTGATCGTACACTGGCCGACACTGGGGTTGGCCGCCGACCACTCGGGGCGGAAGCGCTCGGAGCAGGTCTCTGTGTTCCACGCCCTGAGATAGGCGAGATAAAACTCGCCTATCGTCTCTGCGCCGCAGGCCTTGACCGGGCGGATATCATCCGCGTGCTCCCAGCCGCAGAAGCGGTAAACGGGGTCATATTTATATCCGGTGTTCTCAATAAGCTTTATCGACATGGCTTCAACTCCTTGATCTATATAAGCATTATCGCGGTGAGCATATGATCCGCGCCGGGTTCGCCGTCATGCAGCTGACGCCGGTGCGAGTAAAACCGTCCGTCATGGTAGGTACACAGGCCGCAGTCATATATTTTATCCGGACGCACGCCGCAGCGCTCAAGCGAAAGGCGTATGGCCAGATTCACATCTAAAGTATACTTCCCATCTATCTTCGGCAGGAAGAGCCGGTCGACCTCATTCTGACTATAATTGACCCGAAACGGCTCCATCAGCTCCCCGCCGACCTCATAGCAGCGGCGGCAGATACAGGGGCCGAAAGCGGCCATGACATTTTCCGGCTCAGTACCGTACTCCTGCCGCATTTTCTCCACAGCCTTGACGGCGATGAGTGACGCCGTCCCCTTCCATCCGCTGTGAACCATGCCGACAGCTTTGTTAACCGGGTCGAGCAGATAGACCGGGGTGCAGTCCGACTCCATAGAGGTGATCAGCAGGCCGCGCTCGTTCGTGATGATCCCGTCGGCAGGCTCAACGGGATCGCTGCGCCAGAAGGTGTTCATCCCGGCGTCGGCATGGGTGACGGGACGCACAATATCCGTATGCCGCTGGAAGGTGGAGACGATGTCCCGCTCCGTAAGGCCGAGGTGACTGAGCACCTCGCGGTAGCCGCGGTGCCCCTCCTCGGAGTTGCTGAGCCAGCAGCCATGCCCCTTTGAGGTGAAGACGGTCTTCACCAGACCTGTCGCGTCAAACGCTTCTATATTATAATAGTCCATTTCTTTTTTCTCCGTGCTTTTTCTTGTGACTATAATAACACTAAACGGGCAAAAAATCTACATTCCGGGGCTTGAAATCGGCATTCGGCAGTGCTATACTCTGCTCCTGCATCGAGACCGAAACGGCTATAACAGGATGCAAGAGGAAAATATGCAGCGCACACACAGAGCTCATTACCATCACAGCCGGGCAATAGAGATGACCTCAGGGTCGCTCTGGAAAAATATACTTCTCTTCAGCATACCGCTTGTACTGACGCAGCTATTGGAGATCCTGTTCAATCTCAGCGACGTCGCCGTGGCAGGAAAGTTCGCGGACTACCGTGCGCTCGGCGCGGTTGGCTCGACAACGCAGCTCGTCACGCTCTTCACCGGCTTTCTGATAGGGCTGGGCAGCGGCGTAAACGTCGAGGTCGCCCGCTCGCTCGGCGCTGAGGACAAAGAAAGAACAGAGAAGAACATCCATACCTCCTTCATCATCTGCGCGGCGGTCGGCGTGCTGCTGTGCCTTATCTGCCGTGTCTTTGCAAGGGACCTACTGGTGCTGCTGCACACAAAGGACGAGCTGCTTGAGGGCGCGGTGCTGTACTTCAGCATCTACGCGCTTGGTCTGCCGGCGATGGCGGTGTATAACTTCGGCAACGGTGTGCTGAGCGCCGCCGGGGACACGAAAAGGCCGCTGCTGTACCTGACGGTATCGGGCATACTGAACGTGATACTTAACCTGTTCTTCGTCATAAAGTGCCATATGGCGGCGGACGGCGTGGCTATCGCGAGCGTTATAGCGCAGGTGCTGTCGGCGGTGATGATAACGGTGCACCTCTGCCGCAGGAACGACGACTGCCGCCTGTCCTTCTCAAAGCTCCGCTTCAACGGCCAGAGCGCTTCGCGCGTGCTGATGCTTGGGATACCAACAGGCTTGCAGCATGCGATATTCGCGGTGGCAAACATGTTCGTACAGGCGGGCCTGAACACCTTCGATGCGGTCACAGTCTCCGGAAACTCCGCGTCGGTCAATGCCGACGAACTGATATTCAACACGCAGGCTGCGTTCTACACGGCCTGTTCGAGCTTCATAAGCCGCAACTGGGGCGCAGGGCGCAAGGAGCGCATACTGAAGAGCTACATTGTAAGCCTTGCATACTCCTTTGCGGCAGGCGCGATAGGAGGTTTGCTACTGCTCGGCTTTGGAAGAGAGTTCCTGTCGATTTTTGCAAACGAGCAGGCGGTCATAGAGGCGGGAATGCAGCGCATAAAGATCATGTGCTTCTCCTATGGCGTCGGCGCGTTCATGGACTGCTCGATAGCCGCGGCGCGGGGACTTGGGAAGAGCATAGTGCCGATGATAATAGTGGTGCTTGGCTCCTGCGTTTTCCGCGTGGTGTGGATATACACGGTGTTCGCGTTCTATAAAACGATACCGGCGCTCTATCTGCTGTACATCTTCTCATGGGCGATAACCGGAGCTGCCGAGACGCTCTACTTCCGCAGGGTATACAGGCAGTGCATGGCGGGGACGCTGGCGTAGGCTTTCCTTTTATATTGAGTTTATATGCTTTCGGTTTCTTCCGGAAGCATATTTTTTACAAAAATCTTCTTTTCCCCGTTGACATTCTCCGGAAGCCGGTTTATAATTCTTCACGTCGCTACAGCGCTAATGTGGTAATTGGCTAAATGCAGGCAATGAGGAGATAAGGAGAAACGAGATGGCAGTTATTATAGTTATTCTGGTCATATACATGGCCGGTATGCTGGCAATAGGCTTTGCCGGGAAGAAAAAGAGCGCGACCATGACGGAATTTCTCACGGCGGGCAAATCCGGCGGTATGTTCGTAATGGTATGCACATACATCGGCGCACACGCCGGCAACGGCATTGTCGTCGGCGGCGCGCAGTACGGCGCTGAATACGGCATAGGCGGTATGTGGTACGGTCTCGGAGCGTGCCTGTCCTACGTGCTTTTCGCGCTGGTAATGTCAAGGCTGCTGTATACCCGCGGATATATCACAATTCCCGATCTCATCCGCGACCGCTATAAGAGCAAGTTTGCTTTCGTGCTGATGGCAGTGCTCAATATCTGCGCATCTCTCGGCATCATGGCAGCCCAGATAATGGCAGGCTGCGCGCTGTTTGAAGCGCTCGGCCTCAACTCGACCCTCGGCGGGATCGTGATGGCGGTGGTCGTATTCATCTACTGCTCCATCTCCGGTATGTGGGGAGTTATGATAACGGACTCCGTGCAGACGCTCGTGATATTCTTCTCTACGGTCTTCTGCATAGTTATCGTTGCGATGCACGGCGGGTTTGACACCATATCAGCAGCGCTGCCCGCAAGCTCTTTCGACCCTGTTCCGTTCAGTGGGGAGCGCCTTGTGATGATGCTCGTCCCCGGCGCGCTCAACGGACTGATCTCCGGCGCGGCCTACCAGCGCACGGCCTCCTGCAAGGATGAGAAGGTCGCGTTCTGGTCGCCGATAATCGCAGCGGCGACACTGATACCGTTTGTTATAATGCCGGTCGTTATCGGCATGTACGGAAAGGCGCTTTTCCCGGATGCGCCGACCGCTTCGATACTCTTCACGGTCGTCCTGCAGGATATGCCCCCGATCGTCGCCGGGCTGATGATCGCAGCGGTTCTCTCGGCGGTCATGTCCACGATGGACATAGGCCTGCTCAATGTCACGGCGAACGCCGTCAACGACATTTACTTCAAGACGCTCAACCCCAAGGCAGATGAAAAGAAGCTCGGCCGCCTGTCGGCCATAGTCACGTTCGTATCCGGCGTGATCGCGCTGGTGCTGGCTATCAGCTCTTCGAGCATCCTCTCGCTGCTGTCCTCCACCTACTCGATAATGAATGCCGGTGCACTCGTCATGGTTCTCGGCGGCGTTTTCTGGAAGAAAGGCTCCAAGGAGGGCGCGATCGCCAGCGCTCTATGCGGCATGGCCATGATCATTCTCAACAAGTGCGGCGTGCAGATCCCGTACATTGCCTTTACCTCTCTCATCCCGGCGCTGATAGCTTACATCGTCGTAAGCCTTGCGACGCAGCCTAAGAACGCCGAAGCAAAGTAAACGCATGGCAGGAGGAAAAGCACGCATGGAATATAAATACCCGCATCTGTTCAGCCCCATAAAGGTCGGGCGGCTGACGCTCAAGAACCGCATCGAGGCCGCGCCCGTCAACATCTCGAACCTGCCGATAAGCGGATACCCGACGGCGGAGAACATCGCGATCTTTGAGGGGAAGGCAAAGGGCGGAGCGGCGATAGTTCACATGGGTGAATGCCGCATCGACATGAAGACCGGCATTTCACACAAGCTCTGCATCGCGCTGGACGACCCGGAGGTGCTCCCCTATCTCCATGCGGCGACGGACGCAATAAAAAAGCACAACGCCTTTGCGGCGGTAGAGCTGATACATCCGGGCACGCGGGCAAACCCAGAATACTACGACGGGCCTATCTGGGGGCCGAGCGCGGGGCCGGGACATCTCGGCAAGGATTACAGCGAGCTTGACCAGGAGACTATAGACTATATCGTTGAGCGCTTCGGCGACGCTGCGGAGATGGCAAAGCTCGGCGGCGTGGATATCGTGATGATCCACGCCGGGCACGGGTGGCTGCTGCACCAGTTTCTCTCGCCGCTCAACAACCGCAGAACGGACAAATACGGCGGCTGCCTTGAAAACCGCGCACGGATCACGATGGAGGTCATAGCAAACATCCGCAAAAAATGCGGGGACGATTTTCCAATTGAGGTGCGCATGAGCGGCACAGAGATCGTCGAGGGCGGGCTGACGCTTGAAGACCAGATAGAATTCGCAAAGCTTCTGGACGGCAAGGTCGACCTCATCCACGTGACCTCCGGCACGTTCCACGTCCCATCGACCAACCAGCACATGATCCCCAACGGGTTTCTCCCGCAGGGCTGCAACGTATATCTCGCCGAGGCGATCAAGAAAGAGATGAAGCACACCCCGGTGGTCACAGTCGGCGCGCTCGGCGACCCCGACCTGATGGAGAGCATCATTGCCGAGGGCCGGGCGGATATCGTCGCGCTGGCGCGGCCGCTGCTTGCCGACCCGGAGCTGCCGAACAAGCTCAAGGCCGGGAGTGAGGATCTGGTATACCCCTGCCTGCGCTGCATGGCCTGCATAAGCGAATCCTTCGTGCCTTATGTGCGCCACTGCTCGCGTATACGCCGCTGCCCGGCAAACCCCACGGCATATAAAGAAATTCCGGCAAGTCAGGTCAAAAAAAACTGACGAGCCGAAGCGTGCTCTTGTGATAGGCGGCGGCTCCGCCGGTATGGAAGCGGCGGCAGAGCTTGCCGAGCGCGGCCACAGCGTCGTGCTGTGCGAAAGGGCGCAGGAGCTCGGCGGAGCGATGCGCTATGCGAAGTACGTGCCGTTCAAGCAGAAGGTCGACCAGCTGATGCAGGTGATGATACGGCGGCTGGAGCGCAGCGGGGCGGAGCTTCGGCTCGGCACCGAGGCAACGCCGGAGTTGGTTGAAGAATTGCAGCCCGACGTGATAGTAGCCGCGCTCGGCGCAAAGGCCAAACGCCCCGATATTCCGGGCGGAGAAAACGCAATCATGGCGGCCGACGCGCTGCGGGATATCGATTCCATCGGGCAGACTGCCGCGGTCATAGGCGGCGGGCTCGTGGGCTGTGAGATCGCATTGCAGCTCGGAATGATGGGGCGGAGCGTACAGCTTATAAGCCGCAAAAAAGAGGTCTGCCTCGACGCGGCGTATCTCTACCGCGAGGGGCTTCTGATGGAGCTGGAAAAGGTTCCCGTAACGATCCTGAACGAAGCGGACTGCGTGGCTGTCACAGAAAACGGAGCCGTGATACGCACTCCGGACGGCAGCGAGCTGGAGCTGAAAGCGGATTCGGTCATCTGGGCGGGCGGTTATCTGCCGCTGGACGACGAAGCGGAGCAGTTCCGCGCGCTCGCTTACGATTTCTGGAAGATCGGCGACTGCGCGCAGGTCAGGAAAATATTCAACGCCAGACGCGAGGGCTATAACGCGGGCTCAAATATTTAAGCGCATAAAAAGGCTGTGGAGGATTTTTCTTCACAGCCTTTTTTCTTATATGAACTTATCGATAGCGTCGTTGAGGTGCTGGAGACTGTCGCCGTCGCCGTGGTCGGCGCCGCTGATGCAGTGCTCGATATGATCCTTCAGGATTATCTTGGCGGTATTATTGAGCGCGGAGCGCACCGCCGCAAGCTGGATGAGCACATCGGTGCAATCCCGCCCTTCCTCGACCATGCGCTTCACGGACTCAAGGTGCCCGATGGCGCGGGCAAGGCGGTTCACGACGGCCTTTGTCTGCGTATGCGTATGTCCGTGCCCGTGCTCATGGGTGTGGGTGTGGGCGTGGACGTGACCGTCGCCGTGGTCGTGGTAGTACAGCTCCCCGGTATCATGCTCCTCGGTAAGCGCGTTTATGTTCTCGTCTGTCATAGTTTATCCTCTTTTATAAAGGGCACGCCAAAGGCGTGCCCTTAGTATCTTGTGTATTCTACATGAAGCGGCAGCGCAAGTCAAGCCCCGGTGCGCGCACGGTCGGCGCAGTGCTTCACGGCGGTGTATATCTCCTCAAGCACTCCGTCGTAATCCGTCTCCGCTTCGCCGTCCTCCGCAGCGTCCGGCGCGGGGTCGGGGGCGGGCGTTTCGATAGTCGCGGTGAAATCGCTCAGCGCGGCATAGAAGCTCCTGCCGTCGAGCGCCTTATACACATAGGCAAACCAGCCGTCGGCATTGGGGCCGAAGAGGATAGTATCGCCCGGAATGGTCTTGACCCTGCCGATATACGGCGCGCCGAGTGCGGTGCTCATGCCGCGGATGCCGCGGTAAAGCTCCTCAATGGTCATCTCCTTCGGGCAGGTGACCATCTTCATGCCGTCGGTAGTCTCATTGAAGCTCTTGGGCGAGGCCGCGATCCAGAGTGCGCCGCCGGCGATGAGGACGATGGTGCCGATAACAACGGCGTCCTTGATAATAAGAGCGAGGCCGCCGACGGCCAGCAGCGCGCCGAGGATGCGGAGGATGAAATACTTCGCCCGGCCGTGGGAATCAAGCTCGTTGACGACGGCGGCTTCATCGCGCAGCTTTCTGGCAGCCACGGAGACCACCGAGGGCTTATCCTCAGGCATTGCACCGCCGCGACGCACATTGATGACATCGCGCACGGCGGCATAGACCGCCCACACGAAGGCGACAAAGGCCGCAGGCACGAAGATAAAGAACGCTATCGCGCCGAACGCGCCGCCGGATTCGCCGTTGCCAAGCGCAGCGGGCAGGGCGAACAGGACGGCGAGGATAAGGCAGTATATGAACCAGCGGAATCTTTTAAGGCATATTTTCCAGAGCATGTTGTGTATCTCCATGTATTTTGGTGCTTTTACTTTACATCATCGCGGCGGCGAGGTCAACCGTCTGCACGCAAAAATCAATAATTCGTGACTTGAAAAGCAGGTGCAGCAAGACCATAATATTATATATTAAATCAAAGAACAGGGTGCGTCTCATGGATCAGGACAAAACATTTCTCGGAACGGAGCCTGTCGGCAAGCTGCTGGTAAAGCTCGCTGTGCCGACGGTCATCGCGCAGCTGGTGAACATGCTCTACAACATCGTCGACCGCATATACATAGGGCATATGCCCGGCGACGGCAGCCTTGCGCTGACGGGCGTCGGCGTATGTATGCCGATCATCCTTGTGGTGTCAGCCTTCGCATCCTTCTCCGCGACGGGCGGCGCGCCGCGCGCGTCGATATTCATGGGCAAGGGTGACCATGACAGCGCAGAGAAGACTCTCGGCGGCTGCTTTACGCTTCAGCTCGGCATATCAGTGGTACTGACGGCAGTGCTGCTGATATGGGGACGCGGCCTGCTGCTGGCCTTCGGCGCAAGCGAGAACACCATCGGCTACGCCGCAGACTACATGAATATCTACGCGCTGGGCACGGTGTTCGTGCAGCTGACGCTCGGCATGAACGCGTTCATCACGGCGCAGGGCTTTGCAAGCGTAGGCATGTACACGGTGCTCATCGGCGCGGTGACGAATATCGTGCTCGACCCGGTGTTCATCTTCGCCCTCGGCATGGGCGTGCGCGGCGCGGCGCTGGCAACAGTGATATCCCAGTGCCTGTCCTGCGTGTGGGTGCTCGCCTTCCTGCGCGGGAAAAAGACGATGCTCACGCTGCGTGCGGAGAACCTCTTCCCCGGTGCAAAGCTCGTGCTCCCCTGCGTTGCGCTCGGCGCGGCAAGCTTCGTGATGCAGGCAAGCGAGAGCGTCATCTCCGTGTGCTTCAATTCCTCCCTGCTCAGGTACGGCGGGGACATCGCGGTCGGCGCGATGACGATACTCACGAGCGTGATGCAGCTGGCGATGCTGCCGCTCCAGGGCATTGCCCAGGGCGCACAGCCGATACTCAGCTACAACTACGGCGCGCGCTCCGCCGAGCGCGTCAGGAGCACGTTCCGGCTGCTGCTGCGGGTCTGCCTGTGCTACTCGATAACATTATGGGCGCTAGTGATGCTCTTCCCCGGACTCTTCGCGGGGATGTTCTCATCTGACGCGGCGCTTATCCTGTTCACAAAGAAAGCACTGCGCATATACTGCGGCGCGCTGTTCATGTTCGGGATACAGATCGCCTGCCAGATGACCTTCGTCTCGATAGGCTTCGCGGGCTGCTCGATAATCGTGGCGGTGATGCGCAAGTTCGTACTGCTGCTGCCGCTGATATACATCATGCCGCAGCTCATCGCGGACAAGACGGCCGGCGTATATACGGCGGAGCCTGTTGCGGATATCATCGCGGTCTGCTTCACGGCGGTGATGTTCTCCGTCGAGTTCAAGAAAGCGATGCGGGCGCTTGAAGATACGGGCGCGGAGACGTGACAGGAAAATTTTCTGCGCAGGATGACCGGGGCTTTATCCCCTCAGTCAGCTGCGCTGACAGCTCCCCTTGGGAAACAAGGGGAGCCTTTTAATATGATCAGGTGACGAGCGCGCCGTAGACAAGGACGCCGAGGCAGCGCTCATAGATATCCGGGAACTGATACACCGGCAGAGGGTTCGTGCCGAGTCCGGCTTCGATCGTGTAGCCGGGGCGGTCAAAGCTCTCGATGTACCAGTCCTTATACCCGGCAAAGCCGGAGGCGAAGGGCGTCTCCTCAAGCGTGTAGCCAGAGGCTTCGGAGAATATCTCACCGATGCGGCGCGACTGCGGCGGCTCATAATCGAGGTAGCGCCAGTAGATCACCTCGCCCTGCGTGTGCAGCGCAAGGGTCAGCGCCGGGGCGAGGGCAAGAGTATAATCATACATCGCGCGGCTCTCGGGCGCTGTGAGCGGAGCGCTGCCGACATAGTCTGCCGGGGCGGGCGAGCGGATGCCGAGGGCGTATTTATTCTCCCGCGCCTGCTCCCATCCGGCGGGGTACTGGAGGTTGAGGTCGACCCCGCGGATGTTCGCTTTCCAGCCGGAGGGGAACGGAAAGCGCGGATAGTCTGCAGCGATGTTCTGCGCCTGATGATAAAACTCGCCGCTCTGCAGCTCACCGGTCACAAGGTCGATGCCGTCCGGGTTCACGGCGGGGACGAGGTGGATATCCGCATAGGAAAGGATATCCGAAGCACGCTGGTCAAACAGCGTCCCGCCGGTGACATAGGCCTGACATAGCTCCTCGGCAAACTTCATGAGCACCGGCGTGCATATCCATTCGTTCGCGTGGTGCGAGGCGTTATACAGCACGCGGTTCTCCCCCGTGCCGAGACTCAGCCGCCAGAGCGGACGGCCCATCACGCTCTTGCCGATGTCCCCGGCGGAGATGAACGGATAGCGCGCGGCAAGCCCGCGCACGCAGTAGCCCACGAGCGCCGACGACCAGCTTATATCTATCGGCACGACCGGAAACGGCAGCGGCACAGTGACATACTCCCCCGCGCTCATCCGCTCCGGGACTATGCCGGGGTTTGCCGTCTCTATCGCTTCGACGCTGCTGCCGTGCATCTGCGCGATAGTCCAGAGTGTGTCGCCGCTCTTCACGCGGTGCATTATATAGCCGGTGTACCACGGCAGCAGCGCCCTGTGCGTGTCCCGCCCGGCAACGCCGTCGGGCGTCAGGCCATGCGCAGCCTGAAAGCGGCGCAGGGCGCTGTCCGTCGCGCTCGAAAATATGCCGTCCTTTTTGAGCTCTCCGAAGCCCGCTCTATTGAGCGCGAGCTGGAGAAGCTCCACCGCGGGGCCGATGCTGCCCATGCGTAAAATTCTCATCTCTTCACCACCCGTAGAGTTTTCCTCCTATGTATATGCGCGCGGTGCGGCGGCATTTCCCGGCAAAGTGCACAATTTTCGGCGGCGATTTTTGAGTTGTAATATCAGGGCGCGGCCTGTATAATCATTTACAGTGGACGGAAAGTCCTATTTGACTGCGTGTGCGGCACTCCACACAATGCCGCGCACAGCTTTAATGAAGGAGGAATTTATTTTCCCTGAGGCTCAGGGTGCGGCAGCGTGGAGATCTGCCGTAATGCGGGTGGCGATGCCCCTGCGAGTGCGTCTGAGGCGGAGGCCCGGCGCATAGAGTCGGAAAGAATGGCAACTGTATCACTGAGAAACGTCAAAAAAATCTACCCGTTCGTAAGCGGAGAGAACAAGAAGAAAAAGAAGAAGGACGACAAGGAAGAGGAAGGCAAGGCCAAGCTCCAGATAACCGAGCAGGGCGTTGTCGCGGTGCAGGAGTTCAGCCTTGACATCGCCGATAAGGAGTTCATCGTTCTGGTCGGCCCCTCCGGCTGCGGCAAGTCCACGACGCTGAGAATGGTCGCGGGTCTTGAGGAGATCACCGAGGGCGAGCTTTACATCGACGGCAAGCTGATGAACGACGTCGCGCCCAAGGACAGGGATATCGCGATGGTTTTCCAGAACTACGCCCTGTACCCGCACATGACCGTCTATGAGAACATGGCCTTCTCGCTGAAGCTGCGCAAGGAGCGCAAGGACGTTATCGACAAGAAAGTCCGCGAGGCCGCGGAGATCCTCGATATCACCCAGTACCTTGACCGCAAGCCCAAGGCTCTGTCCGGCGGCCAGCGCCAGCGCGTCGCCATCGGCCGCGCGATCGTGCGTGACCCCGCCGTCTTCCTGATGGATGAACCGCTCTCCAACCTCGACGCAAAGCTGCGCAACCAGATGCGCGCCGAGATAATCAAGCTGCGCGAACGTATCGATACTACCTTTATATACGTCACCCATGACCAGACCGAGGCCATGACCCTCGGCGACAGGATAGTCATCATGCGCGACGGCTACATCCAGCAGATCGGCACCCCGCAGGAGGTGTTCAACAATCCGCGCAACCTCTTCGTCGCGGGCTTCATCGGCACCCCGCAGATGAACTTCTTCGATGCGCAGCTCGTGCGCGAGGATAAGAAGTTCTTCGTCGAGCTCGGCGGAAAGCGCATAGAGCTGAGCGCAGAGAAAGAAGCGCGTCTGCTCGAAAATGACATAAAGTCCCAGCCCGTGACGCTCGGCGTCCGTCCGGAGCACACGGTCATTGCCGCCCCCGGCGAGGGCATCGCAGCGAAGGTCGACGTGAGCGAAATGATGGGTTCCTCCGTGCATCTGCACGTCACCGCCGAGGGTAAGGACGTTATCATCATCGTCCCGACGCTCGACATGAAGGAGCACTACGCCATGGGCGACGCCATCAGCTTCAGCTTTGACGGCAATGTCGCACACGTCTTCTCCAAGGAGACGGAAAAGAACCTCGAATGGTGAGGTAAAGAATAATAAAAAAGTTGGAAAGCTCTTGCTTTCCAACTTTTTTATTCGTGCGCGGACTTGTAATCCTCGCCCTAGACGCGCATCGCTTCCAGTATCGGGCGGAGACTGCAGCCAAGCTCTGTCAGGGTATATTCTACACGCGGCCTACGCCTGCATAAACCTCGGTGACGCCTACGCGCCCGATAACATCGCCGCGCGCAGCATCTGCATCGACGGGGATATCGGGAAAGTGCTGGAGGGGCTGACCTGATAGGATTGGCTTATCCCGCCTCCGTCCCGATTGCGAAGACACAGGCGAGCAGAACGGCATAGAGCAGGAATTAAAAACATCCACGGCAGGTTGTTCTTACTGCCGTGGATGTTTGTTATATTATACGTTTTACTCGTTCGGGTTTGCGCGGACTATCTTGCCGAGGTTCCACACGAGCGCGGCCTCGCGTGCAGCCTGCTCGCGCTCCTCAGGGGTCTTATAGCTGAAGGCTGCGGTCTGGGAGCCGCAGTCAACGCACATGGCGTACCAGCACCAGCCCTGCTCCTCTTCGAGCAGCCCCGCACCACCGCAGAACGGGCAGTCGTGCAGCTCGATCTTATCAAAAATATCAGACATATTTATCACTCCACAGAAATCATGTAGTAATACACGGGCTGGCCGCCGTTGACAACGCTGACCTCAGCGTCCGGGAAGCAGCCGATGATCGTCTCCGCGGCCTCGTTCGCCTTGTCCTCGGCAACATCGCTGCCGTAATAGACGGTGATGAACTCCGGACTCAGCTCATCAAATGCCCAGCTCAGCTCCTTGAAGAGCGTCTTCTCACTGCTGTAACTGCCGAGCAGAGCGCCGTCGAGCAGGGCGAGGTATTCGCCCGCGTGGATCTCATGGCCGTCAAAGTCCGAGTCGCGCGCGGCATAGGTGACCATAGCGGTGTGGACATTGCCGGCAGCTTCGTTCATCGCGGCGATAAGGTTCTCCTCAGTCTCCTCAGGGTTGAAGTTCAGCATGGCGGAAATGCCCTGTGGGACTGTTCTGGTCGGAATGATGATGACCTTTTTATCGCTCAGGCGGACGCACTGCTCCGCCGCCATGATGATGTTCTTATTATTCGGCAGCACGAAAACGGTGTTTGCCGGGGTGCGGTTTATCTCTTTGAGGATATCGTCGGTCGAGGGGTTCATGGTCTGGCCGCCGGTGACGATACCGTCCGCGCCGAGCTCCCTGAACAGACCCTCAAGACCTTTGCCCGCGCACACGGTGACGACGCCGTAGTCCTTCACGCTCTTGCAGTACTGCTCCTCGCCCTCCTCAAGCTCGCGCTCGATAGCGTCGAGGTCGTCAGTCGTCTGGATGTGCTTGCCGGCAAGGATATCATCATGCTGGGTGCGCATGTTCTCGATCTTTGCAAGCTCCAGCGTGCCGAAATTCTGCGCCTCGTTGAGGGCGTTGCCGGGGATGTTGGTGTGGACATGGACTTTGAATGCCTCATCGTCCTCGCCGATAACAAGGCTGTCACCGATGCTGGTGAGATACTTGCGCAGCGGCTCAAGATCAACGTCGGGATCATGCTTGCGCACGATGAAGACCGTATCGAACGCGAAGGTGATATCCTCCGTGTCGAACACATCGAAAGCGCTGCTCTCCTTCTCGGTCTCGACGATCTCGTCCACGTTCTCAGGGGCAGTGATCTCCCCGCGGTAGGAGGCGAGCATCGCACCGAGGATGTACATATAACCCTGACCGCCGGCGTCGATGACTCCGGCCTTCTTGAGCACGGGATTCTGGTTCACAGTCTCGGCCAGAGCGTCATTGCCGGCCTTGATGGCGCAGTCAAGGCAGCTTTCAAGGCTTGCGCCGGCATTCGCCGCTTCGACGGCGGCAGACGCCGCCATGCGCGAGACGGTAAGGATGGTGCCCTCGGCAGGCTTCATGACTGCCTTATATGCTGCGTCGACGCCGTCCTGCATCGCGCCTGCAAACTCCTGCGCACCAGCGGTATCAAGACCCTTGAGGCGCTTGGAGATGCCCCTGAAGAGCAGGGAGAGGATAACGCCGGAGTTGCCGCGCGCGCCGCGGAGCAGCGCGGACGCTACACAATCCGCCGCCGCGGCGATCGTATCGAACTCTTTCTTCTTAAGCTCCGTCGCGGCCTTATCCATGGTCAGCGCCATATTGGTGCCGGTGTCCCCGTCGGGCACGGGGAAAACGTTGAGGTCGTTTATTGCCTGAACATTGGCATGGAGCGCTGCGTTGGCGCAGAGTATCATCTCTTTGAAGGCAGCGGCGTCTATATAATTTCTCAATTGAATGTACCTCCGCATGGCATGGGCCCTCCCATGCCGGAATTTTTATCCGATGATCGTGTCAATATAAACGTCAACGCTCTTGACCGGGACTCCGGCGGCCTTCGTGAGCTTATAGCTGACTGTATTCATAATGCTGCGTGAAACTGCCGCGATATTGACGCCGTGGTCGACGCCGATATGCAGTTCGAGAGATACGCTGCCGTCGCCGTTATAGTGTACCTCAACGCCCTTGGACATTGATTCCCTGCGCAGAAGCTGGAGCGGGCCTCCATCCTTGCTGCGCCCTGCCATACCCTTGACGCCGAAGCAGCTGGTAGCCGCGTCGCCCGCAAGGTAGGTCAGAACCTCATCGGTAATGCTGATGTTTCCCTTGCCGCTGCTGATATTGACCATTAAGTAACAGCTCCCTTCCTTCGGTTTCCCGGCAGGCGGACGCGCTGCGCCCCAATGCGCGGCGGCTCCGCCTGAACCAGAGATTCATTATAATACAGGCACCGGAAAAGTACAAGAAATATTTGAAGTATTCGCCGCTTTTGTGCAGTATTTTACAGGAATACCGGCCTTTTTCTCACTCAACGGTGACAGACTTGGCCAAATTGCGCGGTTTGTCTATGTCGCAGCCCTTGTGCAGCGCCACATAATACGCGAAAAGCTGCAGCGGTATGACGCCGAGAGAGGGCTGGAGGATAACATGAGTATCCGGCACGGAGAGCACGTTCTCCGCCGTCTTGCGCATATCGGCGGCCTTGCTTTCCGTCGTCAGCGCGACGATGTCCGCACCGCGCGCCTTGACCTCGATGATGTTCGAGAGTGTCTTTTCAAACAGCGGCTTATAGGTGCCGAGCGCGACGACGAGGGTGCCGTCCTCGATAAGGGAGATGGTGCCGTGCTTGAGTTCGCCCGATGCGTAGGCCTCGGAATGGATATAGGATATCTCCTTGAGCTTGAGGCTTCCCTCAAGGCCGAGGGCGTAGTCAAGGTTGCGCCCGATGAAGAAGATGGAATTGTGGTTGAAGTAGCGTGAGGCGAGGTACTTTATCTCGTCGATATCCTCGAGCACGGCCTCCATCTTGACAGGCAGGGCAAGCAGCTCCTCGACGATCTCCTCATACTCCGTGTCGCTGATGCTGCCGCAGACCTTGGCAAAGTAAACGCCGAGCATATCCAGCAGCACGAGCTGCGTGCTGTAAGCCTTCGTGGTGGCGACGGCGATCTCAGGGCCCGCCCAGGTGTAGAGCACATCGTCCGACTCGCGCGCGATGGAGCTGCCGACGACGTTCACGATGGAGAGTATCTTCGCGCCGAGGCGGCGCGCCTCACGGAGCGCGGCCATGGTGTCGAGCGTCTCGCCCGACTGGCTGATGACGATGACAAGGCTGTTCGGCCCAACGAGGGGATCGGCATAGCGAAACTCCGAGGCAAGCTGCACATCAACGGGCTTTCTCAGAAGCCGCTCAAGATTATACTTGCCGACCATGCCGACATGATAGGACGAGCCGCAGGCCACGATGAATATCCTGTCAAGGCCGCGGATGAAGTCCTCATCAAGGCTCAGCTCGTCGAAAACGATCTGGCCTTCCTTTATCCTCGGAGAGATGGTCTTGCGCACGGCCTCAGGCTGCTCCATGATCTCCTTGAACATGAAGTGCGGGTAGCCGCCCTTTTCGGCGGCGCTGACGTCCCAGTCAACATAGCTGTGCTCCTTCTCGACGGGCTGGCCGTATTCATCAAAGACCTGGATACCGTCGGCGGAGACGAGCGCGACCTCGCCGTCGTTCATATACGCCACGTCGCGCGTATGCTTGATGAGCGCGGTAACGTCGGAGGCAATGAAGTTGCAGCCGTCCCCGTAGCCGAGGAGCAGGGGCGCATCCTTGCGCGCGGCGACGAAGCTGTCGGGTACATCCCGGCAGATGATGCCCAGCGCGTAAGCGCCCTCGATGCGGTCGAGCACACGGTAGACAGAAGCCATGAAGTCCCCGCAGCTGTCATAGAAATACTCAAGCAGCTGCGCGACGACCTCGGTATCGGTCTCGGAGCTGAAGTGCATGCCCTGAGAGATAAGGAATTCCTTTATCTCAACATAGTTCTCGATGATGCCGTTATGCACGACGGCGATGTTCCTGCCCTCGCTCAGATGCGGGTGGGAGTTTATATCGTTCGGTTCGCCATGCGTCGCCCAGCGCGTATGGCCGATGCCGAGCGTGCCGGTGAGGCTGCGCCCGTTATCCGTCAGCGCCTTGAGGACGCTCAGACGCCCCTTGGATTTCTTTACCTGTAAGCCGCGCCTGCCGCCGAGAACGGCGAGACCGGCAGAATCATACCCGCGGTATTCGAGCCTTTCAAGCCCGTCCAGCAGGATCGGAGCGGCCTGCTCTTTTCCAACGTAACCTACTATGCCGCACATGGTTTCACGTCCTTTCATTTTTTCGCTTTACGGTTTACCATTATTTCCCACTATTATATATAATAACACACGAATGTAAATTATATCACCGGAGCGCTTTTCCCGCAAGTGTCCGAAATTCTATATAGTGCACAGTTTCAGCCGCCGTAAATGGTCAGTTATTACAACTTTGCACGATTTGGCCGTTTTGCCCTTGAAAAATTGTTAGGCTTGCATTAGAATAGCCGTCGGTGTCTCCTGCGCGCGCTGCGCGGGATGACACTATATTTTGTGCCCGAAACCAAATTTTTCGGTTTTGTAATCAATATATAGTGATTTTGCTATTGACAAGCGCGGCATGTGGCCTTATTATATACAAGCGTGATGACGAAGCGCAGGCTAAGGTGAAGGAGGGTGCGGTATGCTTATATCCGGTCTGCAGAAGCTGACTCTGCTGGATTATCCCGGCCTTGTCGCCTGCACGGTGTTCACCGGCGGCTGCAACTTCCGCTGCCCGTTCTGCCACAATGCCCCTCTGGTGCTGCCTGAGGCGCTGGCACACGACACGGATGAGGAGCAGGTGCTTAGCTTTCTGAAAAAGCGCGTGGGCGTGCTCGACGGTGTTGCGGTGACCGGGGGCGAGCCGCTGCTGCACAGCGACATCGGCGCGTTTCTCGAAAAGGTGCGCACGCTCGGCTTCAAAATAAAGCTCGACACCAACGGCTCATTTCCCGACAGGCTCATGGACATCGTCCGCGCCGGGCTTGTTGACAGGGTCGCGATGGACATTAAGAACTCGCCTGAGCTTTACGCGAAGACCGCGGGGGTCGACGGGCTCGACCTTGACGCGATAGAGCGCTCGAAGGATTTTCTTCTGAGCGGCAGCGTGGACTATGAGTTCAGGACGACCGTGGTAAAGGGGCTGCACACGCGCGAGAGCATCGTGGACGCGGCAAAATGGATAAGCGGCGCTAAGGAGTATTACCTCCAGCAGTTCAAGGACTCCGGCCATGTGCTGGATATCCGCGGGCTGGGCGCCTATGACGAAGCAGAAATGCACTCACTGGCCGGTGCGGCGGCGGAATACGTTCCGTCGGTGCAGGTCAGGGGTGTCTGATATACCAAAGACAGGGGGATAAAGAATTGTATCAGGTAGTAAAGCGCGACGGCAAAATAGTTGAGTTCGACATAAACAAGATCGCCGCCGCAATCAAGAAGGCGTTCGACGCCACAGGCACGGATTACAATGACAG
>CEBY01041632.1_pt1 | contig 29418 bp, 19 predicted proteins | sample 554731 | NCBI WGS metagenome assembly CEBY01 (sample SAMEA3182050, study PRJEB8094) | gut metagenome | biome: human; feature: gut; material: Stool; isolation source: human stools | place: Canada | collected 2012-02-22
AGCGGTTTGTTGGGCATGTCGGCCACGATGTTGTACCATTGCGTGGGCATCTGTTTTTCGGTGAGGCAGAATTTTTTCGTTTCCATAATGGGTATCGGTTTTTGAATTTGAAATGTGCAAAAGAAAAAGCCCGCTGCTTACTTTTCGTAAACAACGGGCTTGTGTATTTTTCGGGGTTCAACTATACACGCGCGGTTCCGCACTCATTGTTCACGAGAGTCAACGAGCGCCACCACCATGCCTGTATGTTGAAATTGCGGATCATCTTTCAGCTTTGTTTCTGCAAATATATGCGGTCGGTTCGTAAAATGCAAATTTTTTACGAATTATTTTCGACACCTATATATGTAAGGAATTTTTACCGTACTTTGCGGAAAAATTTATATTTTTGCATGATTATCCGCAAATTCAAAACTTAACGATATGAATATTTCGTATAACTGGCTCAAACGTTATATCGCGACCGATCTTCCGGCCGAAAAGATCGCTGAAATCCTGACGGACATCGGCCTCGAAGTCGAAGGCTTCGAGAAGATCGAAACCGTGAAAGGCGGCCTTCGGGGCGTTGTCGTCGGCGAGGTTGTGACCTGTGCCGATCACCCCGATTCGGACCACCTGCACGTCACCACGGTGGACGTGGGAGCCGCCGAGCCGTTGCAGATCGTCTGCGGCGCCGCGAACTGCCGGGCCGGATTGAAAGTCCTCTGCGCCACGGTCGGCGCGGTGCTCTACCCCGACGGCGGCGACGAGGAGTTCAAGATCAAACGTTCGAAGATCCGCGGCGTGGAGTCGCTCGGAATGCTCTGCGCCGAGGACGAGCTGGGCATCGGGTCTTCGCACGACGGCATCATGGAGCTTCCGGCCGACGCCCCCGTGGGCATGGAGGCCAGGGAATACCTGCATGTCGAGGACGACTACCTGATCGAGATCGGACTCACGCCCAACCGTGTGGACGCCGCTTCGCACATCGGCGTGGCGCGCGATCTGGCCGCTTACCTGAAGAGTCGCGGCGAAAATGCCGAAGTGAAACTGCCCGATGTTTCGGCTTTCGCTCCCGACAATCACGACCTGGAGGTGGCGGTCCGCGTCGAAAATCCCGAGGCCGCGCCCCGCTATGCCGGCGTTACGGTCACGGGCTGCAAGATCGGTCCGTCGCCCGAGTGGATGCAGAACTGCCTGCGCGCCGCGGGCATCAATCCCAAGAACAATCTGGTCGACATCACCAATTTCGTGCTGTTCGAGCTGGGACAGCCCCTGCACGCCTTCGACGCCGCGAAGATCGAGGGCCGCGAAGTCGTGGTCCGCACCTGCGCCGAGGGCACGCCCTTCGTGACGCTGGACGGCGTGGAGCGCAAACTCACGGACAAGGACCTGATGATCTGCTCGGCCGAGCGTCCCATGTGCATCGCCGGCGTCTTCGGCGGACTGGACTCGGGCGTGAGCGACACCACGACCGACGTATTTATCGAGAGCGCCTATTTCAACCCCGTGTGGGTGCGCAAGACGGCCAAGCGTTTCGGCCTGAATACCGACTCTTCGTTCCGCTTCGAGCGCGGCATCGACCCCAACATGCAGGTCTACGCCGCCAAGCGCGCCGCCCTGCTGATGAAGGAGCTGGCCGGGGGTACGATCTCCAGCGGCATCACGGACATCTATCCGGAGCCGATCGGGGATTTCGTCTTCGACATCTCGTTGGCAAGGGTCAACGCGCTGATCGGCAAGGAGATTCCCGAAACGGTCGTCCGCACGATCATCGCGGCGCTGGAGGTGAAGATCCTCGCCGAGAAAGACGGCGTGCTGACGGTCGCCGTGCCGCCCTACCGTGTCGACGTGCAGCGCGAAGCCGACCTCGTGGAGGACATCCTGCGCATCTACGGCTACAACAACGTCGAAATCCCCACGCAGGTCCGTTCGACGCTCTCCTATGCGCCGAAACCCGACCGCAACCGTCTGATGAACCTCGCGGCCGATTTCCTCACGGCCAACGGGTTTACCGAGATCATGTCCAACTCGCTGACGAAAGCCGCCTATTACGAGGGCCTGACCTCCTGTCCCGCCGAGCGTTGCGTGCGTATTCTCAACCCGTTGAGCGCCGACCTGAACGTGATGCGCCAGACGCTGCTGTTCAACATGCTGGAGGCCGTCGGTCTGAACGCCAACCGCCGCAACGGCGATCTCTGCCTCTACGAGTTCGGCAACTGCTATTTCTACGACGAGTCGAAGCGCACGGACGAAAACCGCCTGGCGGCCTACTCCGAGGAGTACCGCCTCGCCATCGCCGTCACGGGCGTCTCGACGCCGCAGTCGTGGAATGCGAAGCCCGTGAAGGCGTCGTTCTTCACCCTGCGCGCAGTCGCCGAGAAACTGCTCCGCCGCTTCGGCGTCGACATCTACGCGCTGAAGGCCGAGACGCTCGAAAGCGATCTTTTCAGCGAGGGCCTCACGCTGTCGCTCAATGGCAAACAGTTGTTGCAGATCGGCTCCGTGGCCGCCGCAATCCGCCGCCGTACCGATGTCAAGCAGGATGTGTACTATCTGGAGATGAATTTCGAGGCCCTTGCGAAATCCACGAAGAAGCTGAAGATCGCCGCCGGGGAACTATCGAAATTCCCCGAGGTCAGACGCGATCTGGCGCTGCTGGTGGACAAGTCCGTGACCTTCTCCTCGCTGCGCGACGCAGCCTTCGCCGCCGAGCGCAAGCTGCTGAAAAGCGTCTCGCTGTTCGATGTCTACGAGGGCGACAAGCTTCCCGAGGGCAAGAAATCCTATGCTTTGAGCTTCATTCTGGAGGACAAGACCCGCACGCTGGACGAGCGGACCATCGAGCGTGTGATGGCGAACCTCACCCGGCAGTTCGAGCAGAAATGCGGCGCGCAGGTCCGGGCCTGACGAAATTTCAGCAACCGAAAGACCGCCCGGCCCCATCGGAGCCGGGCGGTCTTCCTTAAAATACGCCGATGCGACGATTTTCCAGAATATTTGCGTGGACGACCCTGTTCTTCGTTGCGGGAGCCGTGCTGTTCTTTACCAAAGCCGCCGCGCTTCCCTGTAAGGTCGCCTGGCCCGTTCTGCTGCTGTCCCTGGCGACCTTCCTGTCGCGGCGCCGGGAACTGCTCCCGTTCGGGTTCGCCTTCCTGTTTTCCGCCGCCGGGGATGCCGTGGGCGCCAGGGGGCTGTTCATTCCCCAGATGGCCTTCTTCGCGCTGGCGCATGTCGCCTATGTGTGCTGGTTCCTGCCCCGGGCGCGGCGCAGGCTCCGTGCGGTTTCGCTGGCCGTCACCGTCCCGCTGTTCGTCTTCCTTTTCGCCGCCATCGTCCCCGAGGCCCCGTTTCCGGCCGAACGCATCGGCGTCGCCGTCTACGGGCTGGTCATCGCCGCAATGCTTTATAGCGCGCTCCAGTACGACGGGGCATGCGCCGCCGGATTCAGGTGTGCGGCCCTGCTGTTCGTCTTTTCCGACGCGGTGATCGCCTGGAACCGCTTCATCGGGCCGGTTCCGGCCCGGACCTGGATCGTTATGATCACCTACTACCTCGCGCAATACCTCTTTTTCCGCTTCGCCTTCAAAACCGCGGCCCGGAACTGACGCTTACAGCGCCGGTTTCACCTGCGGCGGCTGGATCGTGACGTAGGGCGTGCCGTTGTCGTCGCACGTCGAGACGATCCGCACGGCCTTCACCGGACGCCCGGGGCGCAGCGTGATGCTTCCCATCTCCAACTCTCCCGCCCGCTCGAACGTCGCGCCGTCGTACGACACCTCGGCGTAACCCGTCGTCACGATCGTCTTCGGCAGCTGGCGGTTTCCCGTCTGCAAATACATTTCGCGGCACCTCACCGGCTCGCTGAACGTGTAGCGTATCCAATCCTGCTGCCGGCAGGCGCGGCGCGTACGCGAAAGGCCCTTGTAGCTCTCGGCGTTGGCATAGGGGAACTTCGCGCTCTCGCCCATCGAGGTCGTGATCGCCACGGCGGGCGTAATGGTCCGCCAGCGGGACTTGTCGGCCACGTAGGGGCTGCGGGCGGTGCCGTAGCGCGAATAGAAGCGGTAGAGATGCGGTTTCCCGGTGCGGACCGGAGCCGTGTAAGGGTGTTCTTCCGGAGAGCCGTCCATAAGGTAGTAAATCGCGGAGCCGTCGTCCGCCGAAGCGGTGAACGCGCCGTCGCCGTAGCCGACCTTCGGCGGGAAGAGCCGGAACCGGATGCCCATGGCCGCCATCCGGTCGTAATGTTTTCCTTTCAACTCCTCGTAATAGGCGTCCCACCCTTCGGCGTTGCCGCTCCAGGCGATGCGTGCGAGGGCGCAGACGCGCGGAAAGAGCATGTAGTCGAGGTAGTCGGGCTTTTCCGGCTCGTGCGAGACGTAGGCTTCGCTGAAAAACGCCCCCTGCAACCCCTCGACGTTGCGCATCTGTTCGGGGCTGAACTCCGTGAAGCCGAAGCCGTAGACCTTTTTGGCGTCGAAGATCGCCGCCCAGTCGTGCCCGTCCTCGCGGGGCGACTGGCGCATGTCGAAATAGAAGTACTGGCCCGGCATCACGACGGTGCGGTAACCCTTCGCCGTGGCGTCGAGGCAGGCCTTGACGCTCTCCCAGCCGTGCACGCGGCACTCCCGGGCGAAGGCTCCCGTGCGCACCGCCTCGTTCCACACGGCGGGCCGTTTGCCGTGCGAACGGAGGATTGCGGCCATGCGCTCCATGAAGAGGTCCTCCAGCCGGTGCGGGTCGGTCATCCCCTCCTGTTTCATCAGCGCCCGGCAGTCGGGACACCGCTCCCACTGCGACATGTCGACTTCGTCGCCGCCCACGTGGATGTACTCCGAGGGGAACAGCTCGCACAGTTCGCCCAGAATGTCGCCCAGCAGCGCGTAATTCTCCTCCCGGGCCACGCACCATGCCGAACGGTAGTCGTAACCGTTGGTCGACACGGTGTCGGGCGGATAGTTGCAGCGGATTTCGGGATGCACCGACGCGATGTTGCGGCTGTGGCCCGGCAGGTCGATTTCGGGAATGATCTCGATATTCCGCAGGGCGGCGTAACGGATCAGCTCGCGCATCTCGCTTTGCTTGAAGTAACCTCCGTATTTCTCTGACCACTTGCCGTATACGGGCCTCACGGGCGAGTCGCCGCCGCGGAAGCCGCCGATCTCGGTCAGCTCGGGGTGCGAAAGGATCTCGATGCGCCACCCCTCGTCGTCCGAAAGATGAAGATGCAATTTGTTGATATTGTGGTAGGAAAACAGGTCTATATAACGTTTCACTTCATCCATTCCGATCCACGTCCGCGCCACGTCGAGCATCATCCCCCGATAGCCGAACCGCGGCTTGTCCTCGATCCTGACGCAGGCGATGCCGGTTCCCGGGGCGATCCCCCTGCGGGCGTAGACTTCGGGCGGCAGCAGCCGGAACAGTTGTTGCAGTCCGTTGAAAACCCCGCCGCAGGTGGAACTTCCGATCTGGATGTGGTCGGGCGCGATGTCGAGGGTGTAAGCCTCCGACGGCTCCCCGTCCGGGGCGTCGAGCGTCAGCACGACGGAGCCTTCCCCCGCCATGCCGTTGCGGACCCCGCACCCGAGGTATTCGGCGGCGTATTCGGCCAGAGGGGCCAGTTCGCGGTCGGCGGAGATTGTCGTTCCGGGACCGAACGTGAAGATCCCTTCGCGGGGCGTCGTCTTTTCCGGGGCGGGTTGCGCCGCGGCGGTGCACAGGCCGCAAAGGGCTGTCGTCAAGAGGATCAGAAGTCGTAATTTCATGCGACGTGAGGATTTTGTTTCCCGCAAAGTTACTTTTTTTCCGCCGAATGTGCTACCTTTGCCGGAGTAAAACCACGGTTTTAGCGGGCGGACGGCGGCGAATCACGGACGGATTCCGCTTCTGCGCCCGGTGTGAAAAAATAATTTGCGACATGGAAGATAAACGTCTGAAGGCCACGGCCCGTCTTTTGGAGGTGATGAACACCCTGCGCCGCGAGTGCCCCTGGGACCGCGAGCAGACATTCGACTCGCTGCGCAGCAACACCATCGAGGAGACTTACGAACTGGCCGATGCCATCACCGACCACAATATGGAGGGCATCAAGGAGGAGTTGGGCGACCTGCTGCTGCACGTGGTGTTCTATTCGAAACTGGGCGAGGAAGAGGGCGCGTTCGATTTCGGCGACGTGGCCGACGCGCTGTGCGACAAGCTGATCTACCGCCACCCTCACGTCTACGGCGACATTCACGCCAACACGCCCGACCAGGTCAAGGAGAACTGGGAGGCGCTGAAACTCCGCAAGAAGAACCGCCGGAGCGGCACGCTGGGCGGTGTTCCGCGCTCGCTCCCGGCGATGGTCAAGGCCTACCGCATGGGCGAAAAGGCCGCCGGGGCGGGTTTCGATTGGGAGCAGAAGGAGGATGTCTGGGACAAGGTCCGCGAGGAGCTGGGCGAAGTGGAAGCCGAGATGAAATCGGGCAGCAAGACCGACCTCGAAGGCGAATTCGGCGACCTGCTGTTCGCGCTCGTCAACGCCTGCCGCCTCTACGGCGTGGACCCCGAATCGGCGCTGGAACGCACGAACAAGAAGTTCATCCAACGCTTCAATTACATGGAGGAACGCGCTGCTGCAAAAGGACATACGCTTCACGAAATGTCGCTCGGCGCGATGGAGGAGCTGTGGCAGGAAGCCAAGAGAAATTAAGAATTAAAAATCAGAAATTCAGATATGGCGCTTATACGAAAAGTCCGCGGGCATGAGCCTGTGATCGGAGAGAACACCTTTCTGGCCGAAACGGCCGTCATTCTGGGCGACGTGACCATCGGCCGCGACTGCTCGATCTGGTACAACGCCGTGCTGCGGGGCGACGTGAACCGGATCGTCATCGGCGACCGCACGAACATCCAGGACGGCGTGGTGCTCCACACCATCTACGACAAGGCGAAGCACCCTTCGCAGACGATCATCGGCAACGACGTCTCGGTGGGCCACAACGCCATCATCCACGGCGCGGTGATCGGCGACAACTGCCTGATCGGCATGGGCGCCACCCTTCTGGACAACGCCCGCATCCCCTCGGGGTGCATCATCGCGGCCAACGCGCTGGTGCTCTCGAACGCGCAGCTGGAACCCAACTCGGTCTATGCGGGCGTCCCGGCCAAAAAGGTCAAGGAGGTGACTGCGGAGCAGCGCGAGGAGATCATCCGCCGCACGGCCCACGACTATATGCTGTACGCCTCCTGGTACGGCGAGCCGGAAGAGTGACCGGGTTCCGTGCGGCACGGCAGGACGCGGCCGGAAACCGCGTTCGCAGGCCTGTCCCGCTCCGGATCCTCCCCGGAAGAGACCCGAGCCGCCGTAGGCGGCGGCTACGACCGCCCGAAGCGAAATCCGGTAATTTTTAGTTAGAGCGATAACTACCCTATATGAAACTGCAATCGAAATACGCCGATCTGGTGCTCAACCTGTTGGTTGCCGTGGCGATCAGCCTGGTGGTCAATTTCTCCTACGTGCTGCTGATGCTCGTGGACCTGAACAGCGACAGCCAGCCCCGCCCTTCCGACCAGAGAGCCGTCGAACGGCCCGACGAGGGCGTGCTTTCGGTCCACCCCGACGGCTACGGGTATCTGGTTTACGAGAACGGCGACAGCGTCTACGTGCCCACGCGGCGCATGCGGTGGCTGGAGATCGCGCCCGGCGACCGGATCGTCGCGGACCTGATGCCGCCGCGCTCCGAGAAGGCGCATCCGATGCTGGCGGAAATCCGCACGCGCAACGGCGCGGAGTTCGATTACAGCAAACTTTACAACGGGCCTTCGAAGATGACGGAACTGCTCCTGCAACTGTTCTACTACCTCGTCGTGTCGTTCGTCATGCTCTCGATCCTCACCTCCGTCAGGCGCAACTACTCCATGTCGCGCTTCGTGCGCCGCTGCCTGTGGTGCTGCGTCGCGGCGGCTGCGCTCTACTGCGTGGCTCCCGTCACGGAGTGGCACACGGGGCGCATCGGGCTGAACTTTATGAGCGGGCGGATGTTCGACTACATGCTGCTGCTCAAATGCTCGTTCGCCGTGGTGGCGTCGATGCTCTACGGGCGCATCTACGTGCTGATTTCCCAGCGGCAGGCCGTCGTCGTCGAGAACGAGCGGCTCAAGAACGAAAACCTCACCACGCGTTACAACATGCTCGTCGGGCAGATCAACCCCCATTTCTTCTTCAACTCGCTCAACTCGCTGGCGATGCTCGTGCGCGAGAAGCACGACCAGAAGGCCCTGACCTACATCGACCAGCTTTCGTACACGTTCCGCTACATCATCCAGAACGGCCAGAGCATGCTGATGACCCTCGACGAGGAGCTGAAATTCCTGGAGGCTTACAGCTACCTTTTCAAGATACGTTACGCCGACAAGCTCTTTTTCGACATCGACGTCGACGAGAAATACCTCGGGTGGAAACTCCCGGCCTTCTCGCTGCAACCGCTGATCGACAATGCCGTCAAGCACAATTCGATCACCCGCACCAAGCCGTTCCACATCTCGGTCCGCACCGAAGAGGGGCTGCTCGTGGTGTCGAATCCCAAGGTTCCCAAACTCGAACCCGAACCTTCGACCGGCATCGGGCTGGAGAACCTGCGCAACCGCTGGAATCTGATCACGGGCAGCGACATCGAAATCGTCGACGACGGCGCCACCTTCTCCGTGCGCATGCCGCTGCAAAATCCCTCCGTATGATGAAAGCCCTGATTATCGAAGACGAAACCGCCGCCGCGCGCAACCTCGCGGCGATTCTGCGGCAGACGGCTCCCGACGTGGAGATCGTGGCGACGCTCGAGAGCGTCGAGGAGAGCGTCGAATGGCTCCGTTCGAATCCCCACCCCGACCTGCTGTTCATGGACATCCACCTGGCCGACGGCGATTCGTTCCGCATCTTCGACGCCGTGGAGATCGCAGCCCCGGTGATCTTCACGACGGCCTACGACCAGTATGCACTCGAAGCTTTCAAGGTCAACAGCATCGACTACCTGCTCAAGCCGCTCAACGCTTCGGACGTCGGCCGTGCGCTGGCCAAGCTGCACCGCCTCACGTCGGTTGAGCGCAGCGATTACGGCTCGCGGGTCCGCACGCTGGCCGCCAGCCGCCGCGAGGAGGTTTTCCTGGTGCACGTGCGCGACAAAATCATCCCGCTGCACCGCAGCAGGATTGCCTACTGCTACACGTCGAACGAGAAGGTCACGGCCTACGGTTTCGACGGCGCGGCCTACCCGCTGGACAAGACCCTCGAAGCGTTGCAGGGGCTGCTTCCCGAGTCCGAATTCTTCCGGGCCAACCGCCAGTTCATCGTCGCGTGGCAGGCCGTGAAGGAGATCGCCGTGTGGTTCGGGAGCCGTCTTACGCTGCACCTCACCGTCGAAACGCCCGAGCGGATCGTCATTTCCAAAGCCCGCGTTCCCGAATTCAAGGCGTGGCTGCGGTCGCTTCACCCTGTCGAATAGGCGGTTGACCCCGCCGTTCTGCCGTTTTACCCGGGGCCTGGCTCCGGGTTTTCGTTTTGGCGTTACCTTTGCATCAGGAACTCCGGGAAACCGGATTGCCGGAAAACAAAAAAGTGATGCACAACCAAATTCGAAAAATTATGAAAAAGAGGATTTTTGCAGTTGCCGCAGCCCTCTGCCTGATGGCGGGAACGGGCGCTTTCGCACAGGAGGCCAAGCCGGCCGCCGCTCCCAAGGAGCGTCCGACCGTGGAACAGATGGCGCAGCGCATGACCGAACGCATGCAGAAGGAGCTGAAGCTCACCGATGCGCAGGCCAAGGAGGTTTACAACCTGAATTTCCAGCAGATCAAGGAGATGCAGGCCATGCGCGAGAAGATGCGGGAGGCGCGCAAGGCCGAGGCCGAAAAGATGAAGTCGATCCTGACGACCGAACAGTTCGTGCAGTGGTCGCAGATGCAGGCTCCGCGGCCCGGCCAGCGCGGTCATGGTCCCCAGATGATGAAAAAAGGTGACCGTCGCGGAGGCGGCAAGGAGTGCTGTGACAAGCCCTGTCCGAAGAAGGACAAGAAGGGAAAGGAGTGAGGTTAGGTCTCTTGAGGCTTGTTACGGCCGGGGCGTCGGTTTGGTCGACTGACGCCCTTTTTTTGCCGATTCGCCCCGTGCGGGGCGCAAAACAAGCATAAAAGAATTAACTTTACGCCCGTTTTCAACGCCGCCCGGGCTTAAGAAGCCCGACTTACGGGCGGATGGGACGGGAAACGCTATCGGGCCGGTTCTGCGCCCGGGCTTGAGAAGCCCGATTCATGGGGCGGGCGGAACGGACGCGCGTTTTCAGCCGGTTCGCCGCCGAAAAAGAGATACACACAAACAGAAGATATGAAACGAACACTACTGACTACCCTGCTGACGCTTTTCGCCGCCGCGGCATTCGCCCAAAAGGGCGGCGTCACAGCCACGGTCGTCGACGCCGACACCGGGGAGAGCGTCGTCGGAGCGGTGCTGACGCTCACGCCTGTGAAAACCCCGGAGAAGAAACAGTATTTCACCTCGGCCTTCAAGGGCGCGGTGTCTATTCCGTCGCTCGCCTACGGCGAATATTCGCTTTCGGTGGCTTTTCTGGGCTACAACAACCTCGACACGACCTTCCGGGTCTCGGCTTCGAAGGTCAGCCTCGGACTGCTGAAACTCAAGCCGGGTGTGCAGATCGAAACGGTCGTCAAGGAGGCCAAGGCGCTGCGCACCTCGCAGAAGGGCGACACGGTGAGCTACAATGCCGGAGCGTTCAAGGTCGTGGCCGACGCCGATGTCGAAGGGCTGCTGAAGAAGATGCCCGGCATCACCGTCACCGACGGCACGGTCGAGGCGCAGGGCGAGACGGTCAAGAAGGTCTTCGTCGACGGCAAGGAGTTCTTCGGCGAGGATGTCACCACGGCCATCAAGTCGCTTCCGGCCGAGGCCGTCGACCGCGTGGAGGTCTACAACAAACTCTCCGACGCGGCCGAATTTTCGGGCATGGACGACGGCGAGGGCTACAAGGCGCTCAATATCGTCACCCGTCCGGGCATGCGGCAGGGCCAGTTCGGCAAGCTCTACGCCGGATTCGGCTACGACGCCGACACCGAGACCGAAGACAAGTTCAAATACATCGCCGGCGGCAATGCCAACGTGTTCAGCGGCGACAGCCGTATTTCATTCATCGGCCTGTTCAACAACGTCAACCAGCAGAATTTCTCGTTCGAGGACATTCTGGGCGTCTCGGGCGGCGGTGGCGGACGTCGCGGCGGCATGGGCAATTACATGGTGCGCCCGCAGAGCGGCGTGGCGTCGGTCAACGCCATCGGCGTCAACTACTCCGATACGTGGGGCAAGCGCAATCAGGTGACGTTCCAGGGCAGCTATTTCTTCAACAACACCAATACCGAGAACCGTTCGACGGTGGAGAAATGGTACGAGGCCCCGATGATCCCCGATACGTTGTCGACCAACGGCTATTCCGACACGAAGGGCTACAACCACCGGTTCAACGCCCGTCTGGAGTGGAAAATCTCCGAGAACCAGAACCTGATGATCCGCCCGCGCTTCAGCTACCAGTCCAACGACCCTTGGAGCCGCACGACCGGATGGCAGTACGGCGCACCCGCCGACGGCGGCAGCGGTTACAGCCGCACGGACAACTTCAGCGACGCCCTGCGCCACGGCTACAACGTCGGGACGAGCGCCGTCTACCGGGCCAAGCTGGGCAAGAACGGCCGCACGATCACCCTCGACGGATCGTTCAGCTACTCGGACAACACGAACAATTCGAACTCGTGGTCGAACATCCTCGCAACCCAGCCCGACCGGCCGGCGGTCGATCCGGTGACCGGCGTCTGGGACCCGGCGAACTACACCGAACTGCGCTACCTGCGCAATCTGGCGCCGTCGTCGTCGTACAGCCTGCGGGGTAGTTTCACCTACACCGAGCCGGTGGCCAAATACGCGCAGTTGAGCTTCCACTACCGTGCGTCGTACAACTCGCAGGAGCGCGACAAGCGTTCCTATATCACGGGCGACGATTTCTCGACCGCCGGACTTACCCCCGACCGTTCGCTGTCGAACTCCTACGAGAGCGGCTACCTGACGCAGAGCGTAGGTCCCGGATTCCGTTTTTCGAAAGAGCGCAACACGTTCATCGCCAACGTCTACTACCAGCGTTCGGCCCTCGACGGACAGATCGTGCGCGACGATGCCGAGAAGATCAAGCACGCCTACAACAACGTGACCTATTTTATGATGGGCCAGCTGAACATCAACCGCGAGAACTCGCTGCGGCTCTTCGTCTCGTCCTACACCGACAGCCCGTCGATCACCGACCTGCAAAGCGTTTACGACGTATCGGACGCCCAGAACATCAGCCACGGTAATCCGAACCTGAAGCCGACCTACTCGCACCGGGTGAATTTCCACTACACCAACTCCAACGTCGAAAAGGGCCGGACCTTCATGTGGATGTTCTCGATGAACACGACGCTGGATTATACGGCCCAGCATCTGGTGCAAAGTTCTCGGGAAAAACCTATTGAATTGAATATTGACGGCAAACCTTATTCGCCCAATTTCTACTCGACGACCGAGAATCTCGACGGTTACTGGCAGTTGCGGACGCACTTGAGCTACGGCCTGCCGATCGGGTTCCTCAAATCGAATTTCAACGTCATGGCGGGCGTCATCTACACCAAGACCCCCAGCATGCTGGGCGGCACGGTGGACGCGGCGACGGGTATGATCTCGGGCGGCGAGCGCAACGACACCAAGAATATGGGATACGACTTCCGGGCCGTGCTGGGCAGCAACATTTCGGAGAACGTCGACTTCACTCTCTCGTGGAACGGCACCTACAACGAGGCCACCAACTCGCTGAACGCGGACAAGTCGAAGAACCGCTATTTCAACCACACGGCGCAGGGCAACCTGAAGGTGGTCTTCCCGCTGGGCTTCACCTTCACGGCGAGCGCGGCCTACTCGCAGTATATCGGCTTCACGAACGATTACTCGGAGGATTACCTCCTGTGCAACGTCTGGCTGGGCAAGAAGGTCTTCAAGAACAAGCGCGGCGAAGTGATGGTCGGCGTCAACGACCTCTTCAACCAGAACCGGGCCTTCTCGCGCTCGACGGGTTCGGGCTACACGCAGAACTCGACCAACAGCGTCATCGGCCGCTACTATATGGTGCAGTTCAACTACAACCTGCGCCGTTTCGGCAAGAAGGGTTCGCGCAATATAAAGGATTACGACGGTGTCGAGTCCTCCTCCGGTTCCCGCCGCATGGGACCCGGCGGGCCGGGCGGACCTCCTCCGGGGATGTTCCACGGACCGCGGTAACCCGGTCCCGGGCCGGATTGAGCAGGTTGGCGAGAGCGATCTTCGTCAACCTGCTTTTTTTCAGGCCTGATATGATTTATACCAATGGAGAGGTTCTTAATGAACGAGATCTTTCAGGGGCGCTTTTCTTGATGATAGGATGCTTTTTTCTGACGGAATAAGCTGCGCCACCGACCGGGCGACGGTGGATAGATACCTGTCGTATATTTCCTACGAGCAGTATAAGGAGGAAAATCCCGATAAATTTTAGACTGCCGTTTACTCACAAAAGAGACGCCGGACCAAAATCCGGCGTCTCTTTTTGCGTGTGTACGGAGCGTACGGAGCCGTTAGCGCCCTTCGTTCCCGTTTTCCTTCCGGGCGGGATGTTCCCGCTGTTCGCGGCCGATCACCTGGTGAATGCCGATGCAGGCCAGCCCGCCGTAAACGACCGTGAGGATGATGAGCCACTTGATTTCGGCGAAAACCTCCGGGATCGAGGCCCCCATGGTCTGGATACGGATGAAGCCGTTGACGCCGTGGCTGCTCGGGAACAGCTGTCCGAGGTTGAACAGCCAGTCGGGAATGCCCTGGCGCGGGTACGACACGCCGCTGAGCATCAGCACCGGGATCGAGGTCCACAGCAACAGCAGCAGCGAGTTTTCGCGGTAGCGGAACAGCGTCGATACGGCGATGCCCATGGCGATGCAGGCCGCCAGATATGCCGCCATGAAGAGCATGACGGCTCCCGTCGCGCCGTTCATCGGGAAGTGGAACAGCCGGTAGTGCAGGCCGAGGATATAGGTGCAGGTCACGGCGTAGATCAGCGCGTAGACCAGTCCGCGTCCCAGGACGATGGGCAGCGTCGACATCCGCCGCCGCCCTGCGGGGCAGAGTTTGCGGTAAAGTCCGAATTCGCGCCACGTGCCGCCGATCATGCCGATGCCGATCAGCATCGTCTGCTGGATGATGACCATGATGATCGCCGGCATGACGAACGTGCCGTAGCCCAGATAGGGGTTGAACAGGTTGTGCGACTGGTAGATCACGGGCTGGGTGGTGGCCTGCGCCTGCGGGATGTTGGCCCCCTTGGCGATCAGGCGTTGGAATTCGACCATCGCCCCCGTCTTGCCGATCGAGGTCACGACCTCCTGGAAAACCTGGCGGTACATCAGGAAGTAGCTGGCGTCGGCGTAAATCGCCACGTTGGCCTGCTCGCCGCCGTAGAGTTTCTCCTCGTAGTCCGACGGAATGTAGACCACGCCGTAGATTTTGCGGCCGTAGAACAGCTCTTTGGCCTCTTCCATCGAGGTCGGATTGTAGGCCACATAGGTGTTCGGCCCGGCGTTGAAGGTGTCGATCAGACTGCGGCTGGGCGGCGTGCGGCATTCGTCCACCACGCCGATCGGCACGTTGCGGAGCACCTGCGATCCGTAGGCCAGCGAGTAGGCCGTGGCGTAGATGATCAGAGCGAAAATCAGAATCAGCATCACGCCACCGTCCTTGAAGATCGTCCGGAACTCGTTGCGGACGACCGATCCGAGCTGTTTCCAGTAAGAGGCTGTTTGTTTCGTAAATCGGCTCATATCACAATCTCCCCCAGAATTTTTCCTCCGTGCAGACCCTTTTCAGACGCGGCAGGCACAGGAGCGGTAAAACGATGAACAGCGACATGTAGCAGAGGTCGGGCAGCGAGTAGACCCACGGCGTGCCGCGGAGCATCTGGTCGACGAAAATATCGGTGTAGAAGGTGAACGGGAAGATCTTGCTCACCCACTGCATCGGCTCCCACATGGCCATGATCGGGAACGTCAGTCCCGAGAAGGTGAAGGCCAGCACCGAATATCCGCCGCCGATCGAGAGCGACAGGCGCAGGTTGGCCAGCAGCGAGACGATCAGCAGCGAGATCGACTGGTAGCTCAAAATGAAGAGCAGCGTGCCGGCGAGAATCACCGCGAGACTGCCGTTCAGCGGCGTTCCCACGATTTTGAAGTTGATCACCAGCATCACCAGCGAGATCAGGAACATCACCGCCGTGATGGGCAGCACCTTGCCCGCGAGCGCCGCCGCGACCGAACCGTTTCCCGTGCCGAGCCATTCGCGGGCCGTGGCGTGCTTGAGTTCGGTGCCGATGGCGAAAACGGTCACCATCACCACGAAGATCATCAGCATCATGGGCATGAAACTCGGCGAGAGGTAGTATCCGTAATTGATGTGCGGATTGAAGAGCACGTGCTTGTCGAAACGCACGGGCATCAGCTGCGCCATGGCCTGCCGCTGCGTAAGCCCCTGCTTCATAAGCACCTGGAGCTGAATGCCGGCCGTGAAGGTCGTCACGGCGGTCTGGATGTCCTTCGACAGCAGTCCGTTGACCGTGATGTTCGTTCCCGAGACGTAGTTTTCGAGGCGGGTCTGGCTGTTGCTCAAAATGTTCTTCTCGAAGAAGGCCGGAATCTGCACGATGGCCATGATCCGCCCTTCGCGCATCAGCCGCTCGCCCTCGTCCATGCCCTGAATGCCGTAGGCCACCATCGCCGTCGGGGTGTCGTCGATCATCTGCACGGCCTTGCGCGAAAGCGTCGTGTTGTCCTGGTCCAGGACGGCGATCGGGATGTTGCGGATTGCGCCCTGGTTGAACAGCAGGGCGAAAAACGCGAACGACACCACGGGCAGGACGATCATCAGCACGAAATACATCGGCTGACGGGTTATCCGGCCCGTCTCGCGGCGCATCACGGCGCAGGTGTTGTGCAGGAATCCGGGCATCGCTTACTTTCCGATTTGGTCCCAGTCGACGAGCACGCTCATGCCCGGGCGCATGTTCGCGGCCTCGGTGACGGCCTTGGCCTTGATGGCGAAGGTGCGGATGTCGAACCCGCCCTGCGTGCGGGTCGCCGACCACGTTGCGAAATCGGCCTGCGGGGAGATGTAGGTCACCTCGAACTCCACGTCGCTGTCCAGCGCCGGGACATAGCCGTTCATGCGGGTCCCGATCCGAAGGCCCGGAAGCAGCGTCTCCTTCACGTTGAAGGTCACCCACAGGTCGCTCATGTCGAGGATGGCCACCACCGGATAGCCGCTGCCGACCAGTTCGCCCTCCTCGGCGATGATCGTCGAGATCTCGCCCGTCACGGGCGAATAGACCATCGCGTCGCTGATGTACGACTCCACCTCGCTGACAGCCCCTTCGGCCTGGCGGACGCGGGCCGCGGCGGCCTCCTTGTCCTCCTTGCGGGCGCCGTCCGTCGCCATGTCGTACTGCGCCTTGGCGGCCAGCGCCGTGGCCTCCATGGCCTTGTAGTTGGCCGTGGCCTCGTCGAGCTTCTGCGCCGGAACCACTCCGTCGTTGTAGAGGTTCTGCACGCGCTCGTAGGTCTTGCGGGCCAGTTCCAGCCCGGCCTGCGCCTTCTGCCACATGTTCATCGCGGCCTCGATCTGCTGCACGCGGGCGCCGGCCAGCGCCATGGCGTCCAGCGCGGCGGCGGCGCTCTTCACGGCCTCGGCCTGCCGGAGCTTGGCCTCCAGTTCGGGCGTCGAGAGCGTGTAGAGGAGCTGTCCCTTCTCCACGCGGTCGCCCTGGGCCACTTTCATGTCGTCGATGCGGCCCGGAACCTTCGACGAGGCTTTGTAGGTGGTGCACTCCACCGTGCCCTGAATCAGCGTCGGGGTCCGTTTGGTGAGGTACCAGCTGATCAGTACGACCGAGAGGACGATGACCGCTGCGGCCGCCAGAATTCCGATTACGTTGCTTCGTTTCATATCGTTTGCTTGTTATCTATTTCGTATTGTTTGCGGGGGCCGGCGACGGGCCGTAACGTGAAGCCCGCCCTTTCCCGATCTAATTTCCGCTTCTTGAGCCGTCGAAGAGAACCGCCTGCGCGTCGTTGCGGCGCGCGTAGGACGGATATTCGTCGCTGATGCCCGCGGCCTCGAGCAGCCGGGCCAGCAGCAGGTCGTAGTTGTAGGCCGCTTGCAGCCGCTCGGTGCGCACTCCCGCGAGGTTCAGCTCGGCGTCGATCAGGTCCGACGAGGAACTCATCCCTTCGAGGAACGCGGCGTTCTTCATCCGGAGATACTCCTCGGCGAATTTCAGCGACGCGTCGATCGAGGTCATCTGGTTGCGGTAGTTCATCATCTGGTTGTAGAGTTTCTCCACCAGCACCGCGATGTCCTTCCCGGCCTTGTTCTGCAACTCGCCCACGCGGCGCACGGTCTGCTTGGCGGCCGAGTACTTGTATTCGCGGTTGAGACCGTCGAAAATCTTGATGTTGACCCCCACGCCCACGGCCCAGCGCGGCACGAGTCCCGCCACCTGGTAGTTGTAGAACGAACCGCCGCCGATGGCCGCCACCTGCGGCAGGAAATCGGCACGCTGGGCGCGCACGCCCTCCTGGGCCAGTTCGCGCTTGAGCGACACCTGGCTGAGCAGCGGGTTACGTGCCTGCGCGAGGTCCTGATAATAGGCCAGATCCTCGACCTTCGCGAGCAGGAACATCGCCGTCACCGGACGCCAGTCGCTCTCGCGTCCCAGGGTGTTCGACAGCGCGCTGGCGATGGTCTCGGCCTGCAATTTGGCGTTTGCCAGCTCCCGTTCGGCCTCGGCCATCTTGAACTCCACGTAGAGGCGTTCGGTCTGGGCGATCATGCCGTTGCGTTCGAGCGCCCGGGCGTCTTCGAGATGCCTGCGCACGCCGTCCACCACCTGCTGACGCACGGCGACGACCTGCGTGGCGAGGGCCAGTCCGAAATAACGCTCCACGAGTTCCGAGATCAGCGCGTTGCGGGTCTGGTTGCCCTGCGCGACGGCCGTCTTCTCGTTGATCCGCGCGGCGCGGTTCGCGGCGTTGATCTTGCCGCCCATCCAGATCGGGACGGTCACCTCGCCTCCCACGAATCCGAGGCTCTGATCCTGCACCTTGAGGAACCAGTCGGCATCCATCATCGGGTTCAGAAGCCCCAGGAGCGTCGGAATCTTGTCGGCGGGGATCAGCCCGTTCTGCACGAGCGCCGTCAGTCCGCCCGCCACGCCCTCTTTGACCGGGCCTTTCAGGTCGTTGAAGTCGAATCCGATGTCCTTGGCCATGTAGGCGTATGCGCCCGTGACGTTGATCTGGGGCATGCGGAGACCGATGGCCGCGCGGCGCTGCTGCTGTGCGGCGCGCTCCTCGTAGGCCGCGGCTTTCAGCGCAGGGTTCTCCGTGAGGGTGACGGCGACCGCCTCGTCGAGCGAGAGCATCCGCCCGGCCTCCTGCGCGGACGCCGCCGCCGGGATCGTCGCCGCCGCCATGAAGGCGATCTTGACAGCTATTTTCATAGTATTCATGCGTTTATTCGACAAAGATAGATTTTCTTGCAATATCTTCTTCAGCCCGGAGGGCGTTTAGGACATTTTTAGGCCCTTATGGACACAAATCACGCCCGTTTCACCTTCCGAGGTGGGCGTTGGCCCGGCGCACGCCTTCGGCCAGTTCGGGATAAACCCGCACGTCGACACCCGCTTCGCGCAGCGTCTGCGCCCCGCGGCAGCAGACGAACCGGTCGGGTTCGTACAGCGCAAAGACCACGCGTGCGAATCCGTGGCGCAGGATCAGCTGCGTGCAGCTCTCCGGCTCGCTCTTCCGCTGCGAGCACGGCTCCATCGAGGAGTAGATCGCCGCCCCGCGCAATTCGGCGCCCGCGTCGAGCGCCTTGCGGATCGCCTCCTGCTCGGCATGGTGCGTGGGCGAAGTCTCGTGGGTGTAGCCCGTGAAGCTCCTCCCGTCGGGAAGCGCCACCACGGCCCCGACGCAATAGGAGGTCCGGCTGGGCACGCACCGCAGCCCTTCGGCCACGGCCTGCGCCAGGTAGCGGAGGTCTTCGTCCCGGGTGTCGGGACGAAGCGTGCAGGTCGCAACCTCCATGCCGCCCAGATTCTCCCGCCGGCATGCGGCCCCCTCCGGGACCTCGAACCGGAACTGCGCGCCGCCCCGCTCCGGTCCCAGCGTCAGCTGCGGATTGACCGCCCGGCGCACCGTGTCGGCCATCCCTTCGGCGAGGAACATGCGCAGGACGGAGGCTCCCCCCTCGACCAGCAGACGCTCCACGCCGCGCTTTTCGAGTTCGGTGACGATCGCTGAAGCCGTAATTGAACCGTCGCTTGAAATAACCTCTGCAACGCCTTTCAATTCCGGAAGTTCCTTTTCTGAAAACACGTAGCGGTATGCGTCGCCCTCCGTGAAGAAGCGCATCGACGGCGAGAGCCGTCCCGAGTGTGTGAGGGTGACTTTCGTCAGGTCGGGCCGCATGCCCCGGGCACGGCGCAGTTCCCGCGCCGCGGCATCGCGCAGGAGCAGGGCGGGATCGTCGCGCCGCAGCGTTTCGGCTCCCGCGAGGATCGCGTCGTGCGAGGCCCGAAGGCGCAGGACCGCCTCCCAGTCTTCGGGCGTCGAGATCATCAGCCGCCGGGGACTGTTGTCGTCCAGGTAGCCGTCGGCCGTCGTGGCGAAAGATAGTGTTATCTGCATCGTTTCAAGGTAAACAGGGTGACTTCGGGCCATGCGCCCAGCCGCATGGGATATGCAACATATCCCGTGCCGTCGTTGACATAAAGTGTGTGGCGGCCCGTGTCGTAGCGTCCGCTCCAGTGTTTGTAGATCCATTTCGCGGGCGACCAGCCGCGACCCCAGGGCCTGATTTTCAGCTGCATCGAATGCACGTGCCCCGAGAGCGTCAGATCGCCGTAGCCGGCCTCGACGATCTGTTCCCAGAGCTGCGGGATATGTACGAGGGTGATGTTGTAGAGCGAATCCGGAACTCCGGCGTAAGCCTTGGGAATGGCCGTTCCCGGCAGGTCGCGGTCGTGACGGCGTTCGCGCAGCGCGGGGTCGAACGACAACCCCGTGAGCGAGATGCTGTCCGCACCGCGTCGCAGGTAGACGGTCGTGTCCTCCAGGACGGTCCACCCCATCGCCCGCTGGCGCGCGACCACTTCGCGGGCCTCCCCGGCCGCCGGGAAACGCAGCGAATCCTTGATGTAGGTTCCCACGTCGTGGTTGCCCGTGACCGACCAGACCGGGCCTGCGATCCGCCGCAGGAGCGCCGTGGTGCGTTCGTCCAGCTCTCCGGCGCGGATGTTCACCAGATCGCCCGTGAAGAACACCGCCTCGGGGCGCTGCGCGTTCACGCTGTCGGCCAGCCGCGTCAGTTCGCGTTCGGGACGGACGAGGGTCCCGACGTGCATGTCGGTGATCTGCACGAACCGGAAGCCGTCGAAGGCCTCGGGAATGCGGTCGGAGCGGATCTCCACCCGGTTGACGCGGATGGAGGTGCGTCCCAGGGTCGTGCCCCAGAGGGCGAACAGCACGAACGCGCAGGCCGCGACGTAGCCCGTGCGGCGCAGGTTCACGAAGTTGAACGCATAGAACGCCAGACGCGGCGGAACGGTGACGATCCACGCCCAGAACAGCCACATATAGAGGTACATCAGCTCCGGACCGTTGTCGCGGCTCAAGGCGCCTATGAGCGACGAGAGAATCGGCAGGGCGTCGGTCGCGGCGACCCACGCCACGAGTGCGCGGCGCACGGGCTGCTTCCGGCGGCGGCGACGGCGGAAATGGATGAAATCGGCGGCGATGGCCGTCAGGGAGAGTATCGACGTCAGAAAAAAGAGCATATACCTTTTATTTATATTCGGCAAAGATACGAAAAATTGCTTTTCCCGCGGTTTTCTTTGGCATACAACTTGCTGATTTGTCCGGTGAGTTACAACTCTTTGAGAACGAGCAAGAACATTAATAAAACCAAATTCATTCGGCTTATGAAAACATTTCGACTTTTAATCGTGGCTCTGCTGCTTGCAGGTTCCGCGTCGGCGCAACGTTACGAACGCAAGGCCATGCGCGGCGAGTATTCGCCTACGGTCTACCTGATCTCGGTGCAGGAGGTGGACACCATCTACAACTACGGGCCTTATGCGATGCAGCAGGCGGCGCTCAACCGCATGGCCATGGACAACGCCACGCAGGACTACATCGAGACCCACCGTCCGGGCTTCCAGCAGGTCGAGAAACCGCAGTTCGTCTTCGCCACGAAGAACAACCGTTTCTCCTTCTCGCTGGGCGGTTTCGTCAGCCTCCGCGCCGGGTATGACTTCGACGGCATCGTCGACAACATCGACTTCGTGACCTACGACATTCCCGTTCACGGCAATTACGATACCAGGCAGAAGCTGATGATGGACGCTTCGACCTCGCGTCTGTTTATGAAGGCCATCACCAACACCCGTGCGCTGGGCCGCGTGGTCGTGTTCATGGACGCCGACTTCCGCGGAGGCGCCGAGGGCAGCTACACGCCCCGCCTGCGTTCGGCCTACGTGTCGTTCCTGGGCTTTACGCTGGGTCGCGACGTGACGACCTTCTGCGACCTTTCGGCAGCCCCGACGACCATCGACTTCCAGGGTCCCAACGCCTATAACTTCAACTTCGCCACGATGATCCGCTACGAATACGCCTTCGCCGACAACCACCTCAAGTTCGGCGTTGCGGCCGAGATGCCCTCGGTCAGCGGCACCTACAACGACAATTTCGCGACGCTGAAACAGCGCGTTCCCGATTTCCCGGCCTACTTCCAGTATGCCTGGGGCGCCAACCGCGACAGCCACATCCGGGCTTCGGGCGTCGTGCGCAACATGTACCTCCACAACCTCCGCACGGGCAACAACACCTCGCTGCTGGGATGGGGCGTGCAGTTCAGCGGCACGATCAAGGTGGCGCAGCCCCTGCGGCTCTTTATGAACGGCGTCTACGGCAAGGGCGTCACCCCGTATATCCAGGACCTGACCGGCTCGGGGCTCGACTTCACGCCCAATCCGGAGAACGCCGACCAGATTCAGACCATGCCCATGTGGGGATGGCAGGCCGCGGCCCAGATCAACCTGACCCGGCGTCTGTTCATCTCGGGCGGCTATTCGACCGTCCGCGTGCAGCGCAGCCACGGTTTCTACTCCGACGACCAGTACAAGCAGGGCCAGTATATCTTCGGCAACATTTTCTATTCGATCACCCCGCGCTGCAAGGTGGCCGGCGAGTACCTCTACGGTTCGCGCAAGGACATGTCGAACGACAAGGGACACGCCAACCGCGTGAACGTGATGCTGCAATACAGTTTCTGACGACACCGTATATTAAATAGTATTGAGTATTTTCGGGCGGCTTCTTCGGGAGCCGCCTTTTTTCGCGGCCTCTGACGTGCGGTTTCGTTCGCCCGGTCCCATCCCGGCGATCCGGGATTATTGCCGCTTTTCGGTCGGCGGTTAACCGCGGTCTTCGCCCGCGGGGTACTTTGTACTTTTTGGCCGCAAAAAGTAGTAAAGCCGCGGTCTTCGCCCGCGGGGTGTAGCTACCTTTTGATGTCAACCGACGCACGCAGCGCGAGCAGAGACCGCTTGCGGGCTATGCCGTGCCAGAAGGAGGAAAACGAGCGTAGCGAAGTTAAAAGTACCAAAACCATCCGCATGTCGTTCTCCGCGGGAGTCTTCTCCGGCCCGCGTTGAGCGGGCGCAGTAAGATCAAGCCTTTACAGCCTCCCGCTCCGGGCACGCGGGCCGGAGAATGCTCTTTTTTTCCGCTCCGAACGATAATGCGGCGGTTTAAAACCGCTTCCAGGGGCGATCGTAGGCTTCTGTGCTTCTTGCTTGTTCCGGACGCATCCTTCCCGCCGCTGTGGCGGCGAATGAATCCCGCTTGGCGAAAAAGGCGTCAAGAAAGAGGCGGACTAAAAGCGCGAGCGGAGGGGACGGTTTGTTTACAAACCCGCGAATAGTCGCCCGGAGCCAGCGTTAGGCCGCGTCTTTCAGCCTTTTTTGTCGGCGGGTCGGTTTTTGCGCCGCTTTTTGCCGACCAAAAAGCGGCAAAGAACAGCAGTCGAAGACTGTGTTTGCTACCTTTTGCCACCAAAAGGCAGCGATACCCCGCGTGAGAAAACCGTAATTTTGCCTTTTGCCGTTGGCATCCGCAAACGAAGCCGTTCCGCCAGAATAAACGGCCCGACTGTTGCACGGAACGTTTTTTTTGCTACCTTTGTCTTGACGATTCGCCTGCGTGCGGATTGTTTGCTTTGCTTCACGTGAAAACTGCAACTTTCAAATGTCGAGGCGAAGGTGCAAGGATGCTCCGCGAGTTGTCGGCCCACGGCCCGGCAACGAGAGGTTCTGACTTGCTTATTATCGAAACTGCGCGTTACGGGCGTGGGTTCCTTGTATCTGTATTCGGCATGGGTTGTTGCAGACCTTCACGTGAGTATGGGTATCTTGGGGCCTGCGCCTTTCTTTTTCGAAAGCGCCGGCCCGGCCATACGGACCGGCGGCTGAACGTTGCGTCACTGCTTTCTGATTCTTCATGGAGTATGTAACCGCCGGTCCTTTTTTACCTTCCGGGGTTTTGCCGAACCGCATGCGGTTCGGATTTGCAACGATCCGACTTTTTCGTACCTTTGGTGTCGTAACGACACTTTCAGGAGGTCGGGAGGTTTTGCCGAATCGCATGCGGTTCGGATTTGCAACGATCCGACTTTTTCGTACCTTTGTCATCGGACCAATCGACATCGTAAACATATGGAAGAGACGAACCACGCGATAGCCCGCTGGCTGACCGAAGCCGGATGGAGCGAAACGTATGTCAATCTGGCTGTCAAGGCAGTCATTATCCTGGGCATACTCGTCGTCGCCTATGCGGCGGCGGTTCTGTTCCGCCGCCTGATCGTTCCGCTTCTGCAAAAAATCAGCGCCCGGACAAAAGCCGTGTGGGACGACCACCTTTTCAGCGACAAGGTGATGCACCGCGCGGCGCGCCTGATTCCGCCCCTGATCTGGTACGTCCTGCTCCGGGTGGCTTTCTACGACACGCCCGTTTTGCTGAACGTGCTGCACAAGGCCTGCCTGATCTACCTGATCGTCGCCGTCCTGCAACTCGTCGCGGCGTTCCTCGATACGCTCTACGAGATCTCCAGCCGCCACGAGACGCTGCGCAACCGTCCGTTGAAAGGCGTTTACCAGATGATCAAGCTGCTGGCGGTATGCGTCGGGGCGATTCTCATTGTCAGCATCCTCATCGGGCAGGACGCCACGGCCGTACTCGCGGGACTGGGCGCTTCGGCGGCCATCATCATGCTGATTTTCCGGGACAGCATCCTGGGGCTGGTCGCCGGCGTGCAGCTCTCGGCCAACGACATGCTGCGCCCCGGGGACTGGATCACAATGGCCAAATACGGCGCCGACGGCTATGTGACGGAGGTGACGCTGACGACGGTCAAGGTGCAGAATTTCGACAAGACCATCACCACCATCCCGCCTTATGCGCTGGTCAGCGATTCGTTCCAGAACTGGCGCGGCATGTGGGACAGCGGCGGACGGCGCATCAAGCGGTCGCTGCTGATCGACGCCAGCTCGGTGCACAACTGCACGGCCGCGGAGCTGGCCGCACTCCGCGAAAAAGGGCTGGCCGGGACGACGCCCGACGCGGAACCCGTCGTCAACCTCTACGCCCTGCGGGAGTACGCCGCGCGTTACCTGAAGGGCCACCCGGGCATCCACCCCGACCTGATGCAGATGGTCCGGATGCTCCAGCCCACCCCGGAAGGCATCCCGGTCGAGGTCTACTGCTTCACCCGGGAGACCGACTGGGTGGCCTACGAGGCCGTGCAGGGGGCTGTTTTCGACCACCTGTTCGCCGTCCTTCCCGACTTCGGCCTGCGGGCCTACCAACGCTCCTCCGACCGCGAGCCTCAATCCCCCGAATCTTGATTTAACGGATAAGAACCATGGAATTTTTAGCGCAATACAACCTCACCGGAATCGTCATCGGCATCGCCACCTTTCTGATCATCGGCATCTTTCACCCGATGGTCACCAAGGGCGAATACTATTTCGGGGTGAAAATCTGGTGGCTGTTCCTCGTGATGGGAATCGCCGCCGTCGCCGGTTCGATCGCCGTGCGGCACATCCTCTGGTCGACGCTGCTGGCCGTGTGGGGCGCCTCGTCGCTGTGGTCGATCGGCGAACTGTTCGAACAGCGCGAGCGCGTGGCCAAAGGCTGGTTTCCGAAGAACCCCAAGCGGAAATAGCATGCGCGCACGCCGGATATGCCTGCTGACGGCGCTGACCTTTGCCGCCGTGTGCTGCACGCCCGCGGGAGGCCCTGCGCCCGTCGCGCCTCCGCCTCCGGCCGGCTGGTCGGGACCGGGGCCCGTGCCGCCGCCCCGGCGGATGCGGTTGTTTTTCGGCGGCGACGTGATGCAGCACATGCCGCAGGTCGACGCCGTGCGCCGCGGCGACGGCTTCGACTACGAACCCGTTTTCCGGACGCTCGCGCCCCGCATCAGGGCCGCCGACCTGGCCGTGGTGAACCTCGAAACCACCCTCACGCGCCGCAGCCGCTATACGGGCTATCCGCTTTTCCGGTCGCCCGCGGCGCTGGCCGACGCCCTGCGCGACGCAGGCGTGGATGTCGCCGTGCTGGCCAACAACCACTGCTGCGACAACGGCGCCGAAGGCATCCGCACGAGCGTCGAGGAACTGGACCGCTGCGGAATACGCCACACGGGTGCGTTCGCGGACAGCGCTGATTACAAGAAAAATAACCCGCTTTACCTCACGTATTGCGGCATACGGCTGGCGATCGTCAATTACACCTACGGAACCAACGGCATGCCCGTTCCCGAGGGTACGGTGGTGAACCTGATCGACACGGTGCGCATGGCCGCGGACCTGGCGGCGGCACGCGCCTCGGGGGTCGATTTCATCGTCGCGTGCGTCCATTGGGGCGACGAATACCAGCGGCGCGAGAACGCCGCGCAGCGGAGTTTGGCCGCGTTTTTGCGCCGTCACGGAACCGATGTGGTGGTCGGGAGCCATCCGCACGTGATTCAGCCCTGGGTGGCCGATTCGTCGCACGTGGTGCTCTACTCGCTGGGCAACCTCGTCTCGGGCCAGCGCCGCCGCTACACCGACGGCGGTCTGGCGGCCACGGTGGAGGCCGTCCGGCATCCCGAGGGGCGGATGACCTACCGGCTCGAAACGACGCCCGTGTGGGTCAGTGTGCCGGGCTACCGCATCCTGACGCCCGAGGCCGCCGACACGATGACGCTGCCCGCGGCCTACGGGATTTTCCGCGCCGACCTCGACGCGCTGCCGGGAAACGGCTTATAGGTAAACCGAATGGTTCCATAGGAAGAAATGATGGCTTTTTTTTGGAGATTGTTTCCGGAAATCGTTATCTTTGTAACAGTAAGAATGCACACACATTAAACAATACGACATTATGGAAAAGAGCATCAAAGGTACGCGTACCGAACAGAATCTGCTGAAGGCATTCGCCGGCGAGAGCCAGGCCCGCAGCCGCTACGTATTTTTCGCCAGCAAGGCCAAGAAGGAGGGTTACGAACAGATCGCAGGCGTTTTCGCCGAGACCGCGGAGCAGGAGAAGGAGCACGCCGAGCGTTTCTTCAAGTTCCTCGAGGGCGGCGACGTGGAGATCACGGCCAGCTACCCCACCGGACCCATCGGCACGACGGCCGAGAACCTGCTGGCTGCCGCCAAGGGCGAGAACGAGGAGTGGGACGTGCTGTACCGCGAATTCGGCAAGGTCGCCGAGGAGGAGGGATTCACGGAGATCGCCACGGCGTTCAAGATGATCGCGACGGTGGAGGCCGAGCACGAACGCCGCTACCTGAAGCTGTTGAGCCGCCTCACGGACGGCAACTTCTTCAAGCGCGACGGCAAGATCTGGTGGCAGTGCCGCAACTGCGGCTTCGTCATCGAGGCCGAGCAGGCTCCGCTGCTGTGCCCCGCCTGTAAGCATCCCCAGGCCTATTTCGAGCCGAAGAAGGAGAACTATTAGTCCGCCTTGCGGCCCGCATACGAGTCCCGTCTCTTCGGAGACGGGGCTTTTTTATTTCCGCTGCATGTGCGGACGTGCAAATATTCGGCCCCCGGAGACTTAAAATTCCGGATTTTCTCCGTATCTTTGCAAGAATCCTTATTTCGGACAATTCAAACACAAGATATGGCAGACGAAAAAATCATCTTTTCGATGGTCGGCGTAAGCAAGACCTTCACCAACCAGAAACGGGTGCTCAACAACATCTACCTCTCCTTTTTCTACGGCGCGAAAATCGGCATCATCGGCCTGAACGGCTCGGGTAAATCGACCCTGATGAAGATCATCGCCGGAATCGACAAGAACTTCGACGGCGAAGTGGTCTTCTCGCCGGGCTATACGGTGGGTTACCTCGAACAGGAACCCAGGCTCGACGACTCGAAGACGGTCCGCGAGGTCGTCGAGGAGGGCTGCGCGACGACCGTGGCGTTGCTGAAGGAGTACGAGGAGATCAACCAAAAGCTGTGCGAGCCGATGGACGACGACACGATGGCCAGGCTGATCGAGCGTCAGGGCGAGCTGTACGAGAAGATCGACCAGTGCAACGGCTGGGAGCTGGACAGCGTGCTGGAGCGCGCGATGGATGCCCTGCGGTGCCCCGATCCCGACGAGCCGGTCAAACACCTCTCGGGCGGTGAGCGCCGCCGCGTGGCCCTGTGCCGCCTGCTGTTGCAGCAGCCCGACGTGCTGCTGCTCGACGAGCCTACGAACCACCTCGACGCCGAGTCGATCGACTGGCTCGAACAGCATCTCCAGCAGTACAAGGGTACGGTGATCGCCGTGACCCACGACCGTTATTTTCTGGACAACGTCGCCGGGTGGATTCTCGAACTCGACCGCGGCGAGGGCATTCCGTGGAAGGGCAACTACTCGGGCTGGCTCGACCAGAAGACCACGCGCATGGCCATGGAGGAGAAGCAGGAGTCGAAGCGCCGCAAGACCCTCGAACGCGAGCTGGAGTGGGTGCGCATGTCGCCCTCGGGCCGCCACGCCAAGTCGAAGGCCCGTCTGTCGGCCTACGACAAGATGATGAACGAGGATACGAAACAGAAAGAGGAGAAGCTCGAAATCTTCATCCCCAACGGTCCGCGTCTGGGCGACGTGGTGATCGAGGCGCACGACGTTTCGAAAGCCTTCGGCGACCGCGTGCTGTACGAGGGGCTGGATTTCTCGCTGCCCCCTGCGGGCATCGTGGGCGTGATCGGCGCGAACGGCACGGGCAAGACCACCCTCTTCCGCATGATCATGGGCCTCGAAACTCCGACGAGCGGCTCGTTCCGCGTGGGTCCCACGGTGAAACTGGCCTATGTGGACCAGCAGCACAAGTCGATCGACCCCGAAAAGACGGTCTTCGAGGTGATCTCGGGCGGTCTGGACCTGATGACGCTGGGCAACCGGCAGGTCAACGCCCGCGCCTATGTCGCCCGTTTCAACTTCTCGGGCGCCGATCAGGAGAAGAAGTGCGGCATGCTCTCGGGCGGCGAGCGCAACCGCCTGCACCTGGCCCTCGCCCTGAAGGAGGAGGGCAACGTGCTGCTGCTGGACGAACCGACCAACGACATCGACGTCAACACGCTGCGGGCGCTGGAGGAAGGTCTCGAAAATTTCGCCGGATGCGCCGTGGTCATTTCGCACGACCGCTGGTTCCTCGACCGTATCGCCACGCACATCCTCTCGTTCGAGGGCGACTCGAAGGTGGTCTTCTACGAAGGCTCCTACTCGGAGTACGAGGCGTGGAAGAAGGCCCAGGGCGGCGACACGCAGCCCCACCGGGTGAGGTACAAAAAACTGATCGCGGATTAGTTTTTTGTATCAATTGAAAATTAGGAATGAAAAATTAAAATTTGTTTTTGCCATGCAGAAACCTTCGATTCCAAAGGGCACGCGCGACTTCTCCCCCGCGGAGATGATGCGCCGCCAGTATATTTTCGACACGATCCGCCGGGTGTTCCGCGCCTACGGGTTCGCGCCGCTCGAAACTCCCTCGATGGAGAACCTCTCGACCTTGCTGGGCAAGTACGGCGACGAGGGCGACAAGCTCCTGTTCAAGATTCTCAATTCGGGCGACTACGCCGCCGGACTGTCGGACGAGGAGGTTCGCAGCGCGTCGAAAATCTGTGAAAAAGGACTTCGTTACGACCTTACGGTGCCTTTCGCGCGTTACGTCGTGCAGCACCAGGGCGAACTGACGTTTCCCTTCAA
>CEBY01051642.1_pt1 | contig 29264 bp, 18 predicted proteins | sample 554731 | NCBI WGS metagenome assembly CEBY01 (sample SAMEA3182050, study PRJEB8094) | gut metagenome | biome: human; feature: gut; material: Stool; isolation source: human stools | place: Canada | collected 2012-02-22
CTATGATTTTTATTATTCATAATTTTATAATTATTAGTTCTCAGTATCTTCGGTCACACCAAAGATACTGAGATTTTATCTAAATAAATTAATTAGCTTCTATTGTTTCCAAAGGAGGAATATTATTTTCAGATCCTGCATATCCCTTATTCTGATTAATATGCCCTTTAGTATTAGAATTAATCGTAGATGCAGGAATAGGCCATAAGACATGATACGGACTCATTGTAAATTCCACATTAGAAATAGTTTTAACTCCTTTATTATAAAAATCGGTGGACTCCATAATTCTATCATAAAAGAAATTATCTTCTGAGAAATTATCCATTTTATAGACCTTACCAGTATAAGAGGGTTTTCCCGTTTGTGCAAATATATAAGCAATACGAGTCAACTCTGTTTTTCTAGGTTCTTCATAATATAACTCTCTCGCACGTTCATCCAAAATTGTTCCAATATTCATATCAGATGCCGCCAAATCACCTGCACCCGCTCTATTTCTTACTTCATTCACATCATCTGCCGCTTTCTGCAAACTAGCAGCATCGCCTTTCCAACAATAAGCCTCTGCACGCAACAAATAGGTTTCCGCCAAACGATATACATACCAGTCTGTATTACCACCTTCCGGTTGATCTACTCTGTCCGGATCCGGTATAAATAATTTGTAATGCGGCCAGCCAAACCAACTACGAATTGTATCTTTACACAACAGCTGTCCAGTCTCTCCATAAAGCTGTAAAGGTTTGCCATAATATTTATTTTTCCCCTCCAACTTAGGTTCATTATATACTAAATCCTCCATATTCATCCAATTTCCTTTTGCATGACGCAAATCATTCGGATCATCCCAAATATACTGGGTAGAATAAGCTGTTCCCCGACAGCGTCCGATTCCACGTCCATACTTTTTAACTAGTGAAATTTTAACTGTTCCTGTCGGATCCTTTTTGTCTGTTACTCCCTGTTTACCATCAGGAGTCAATATAGCATTCTTCGTATTTCCATAATAAGGCACTGCATTTCTCATCGTTCTGATTCCATCACCTTGGCTTCCTTCTACAAGGTATCTGTCAATAACCAACAAGATAGTCTCTTTATTTTCTGCCAATGCCTTATTTTCAGGGCGATGTAAATCCCAAATCACATTTTTAGTAGCATCAGCTTTTTCTGCTCCGAATCTATTTTTCATCAATTCATAACGCGGGTCACTTATTACAGCCGTAGCTGCTGTTATGGCTTCATCAAACAAACCGGCAGCCAAATATAACTTTGCCAACAAATGATAGCCTGCCGCACGTGGAGCTTTTCCTCTATCAACCACCTCAGGCATCCATTGACAAGCAAACTTCATATCATCGATCATTTTATTTAAAATGACCTCACGCTTCGTTGTATAGAAGTCGAGTTTCGCCTCTGTAAATTCTTTCAATAGTAAAGGCACATCACCAAATTGATTTATCAAACGATAATAGTGATAAGCTCTAAAGAAATAAGCAGTAGCCAATATCTCGTTCTTCTCCTGTTCAGACGAGTAAGTTGCTTCATCAATACGTGTAATCACAGTATTAGCATACCTAATATTATCATACGCTTCATTCCAATACCAACCTACTCTATTGGCATTAGGACTATTCAAATTTTTATCAGGCGTAATAACCGCATTTAGATCTTGAGCAACACTTGTTTTGTCCGTAGTTCCTTCAATAGCTACCTCAGAAAAAATATGTTCGGTAATAATGGCAGGTCCATCTCCATAAAACTCCGCTTTAATCCTTTTCTCACAAGTACCAAGTGCAGCCCACATACCTTTAGCATCTACCAGAGTATTCTCCGGAGAATAAAATGAAAGAGGTTTAGGTTCCAACCAGCTGTCCCCACAACTCGAAAGAGTTATCGCAACAGATCCTATTATCACTAATTTACTAATATTATTCATAACATTGATTCTTAAAAGTTAATTACATAGTCACATTAATACCAAAAGTATACGTACGAGGAGTAGGACTACTATTTTCCGGATCCCAAAGTTTAAAATCCGGAGCCCAAACCGCTACATTTCTTACATTAGCATAAACTCTCAATGAGCCTAATCCCAATTTAGTAATCCAACGTGATGGAACATTGTATCCGACAGATATATTATCTAATCGAATAAATGATTTTTTCCGATATACAGAAAAACTGTTTCCTCCTGTACTGGAATCAATTCTTGCCCACTCATTTGTCGGATTTTCCGGAGTCCAGTATGGTAACTTGTAAGCATTCTGTCTATCATTATATACCGTGGTTCCACTATGCTTAGCTACATCATATGTACCTTTATGCCCCCAAAGAGAATACAACATGAAAGAAACATCTATATTCTTATATATCTTGAAATCATTGCGCAATGTCCATGTAAATTTCGGACTAGTTGTCCCTTGGAATACTTTATCCTCATCTGTATACTGTCCGTTTCCATCAACATCCCTCAACTTAAAATCACCAGGAGCTACACCATACTTCTTTGCTTCTTCCGCTTCATCCTGTTGCCAGACTCCAATAACTTCCAATCCCCATATTTCATCCAAAGACTTACCTATAAACCATTTATTCTTGATATCGTCAGCCTCTTTCTGTCCTACTACGTTCCCATTTTCATCTAAAACATCAACCATATCTCCGTACAGGTGAACAATCTTATTTCTGTTCAAAGTAAAATTGAATGTTGAACTCCATGCAAAATTCTTTGTATCAATATTCTTCGATGTCAGGCTAAGTTCAATGCCTTTATTCTCTACTTCACCTAAATTAGACATCACTGAACTGAATCCGATCAATTCGGGTAATGTACGTTCAATAAGAAGGTCTTTCGTGTTAGCTTTATAAATATCGATATTTCCTTTTAACCGTTCATTAAATATAGAAAAATCCAATCCTAAGTTGAATGAAGCCGTACGTTCCCATTTTAGTTCTTTATTAGCCAAAGAATTCACATAAAGATAGGATCCATTATAAACCTTTCCATCCGGACTTACATACATATATTTACTATTACCCATTCTGGCTAAAGCTCTATAAACCCCAATGTCTCTATTACCATTTAATCCCCATGAGAACCTTAGCTTTCCATAGTCCAACCAATTTAACTTCTTCAAAAAAGGTTCATCAGAGAATACCCAGCCGACAGCAACTGAGGGGAATACCGCCCGAGGATTTTTTTGTCCAAACGCAGAATAGCCATCTCTCCGAACCGTACCGGTAATCATATAACGGTTGTCATACGAATAAAATAAACGTGCCATCAATGCATCACCGGTTCTATATTCATCATTACTACTAATTGTAGGCAATATTCCACCTTTCATATAATGATATCCAAGATCATCATTTGGATCAAATCCTTCATTATTCATTTCATCACTCCATCTTTGAAACTTCTCCGCATTAAATAAGAAAGTGAAATCCACGTCATGTACTTTGGCGAAAGTTTGTTTCCACTTTACTATATTGTCAAGTTGCCATAGAAAATCATTTCTAAAAGTTCGTGAAGCAGAACCCCCAAAATCTTTCCAGCTTGGATGTTCCGAAGATTTATGTACATAATCTGTAGCCCACTCATATCGTGGAGAGAAATTCATCTGATAAGATATATTAAAAGGTAAAGATACCTTAGCATAGATATTAGCATTCAAATTATTTATCACATTTCTCTTATCTGTATAATAAGAATCGATCAAAGGATGCTTCGCTGACGTGTCATCTCCCGGATTCAACTTCATTGTTCCATCTTCATTAGTAGGACTTCCATATGGAGTCAGCTTCTGATACTGAACCCAATCCGCTCCGATAGCACTGGCATCACGTTGTACAAATTGCGCATTTAATCCCACAGTCAGAAACTTATTTATTTTGGCATCCAGATTTAAACGAGTCTTAAATGATTTATATCCGTTATTTACAATAATGCCCTCATTGTCTGTCCATCCCATAGACCAATAATAATTTACCCCTTTTGTCTTTCCCGAAATACTTGCATTATAATCCTGACGAAGACCATTCTGAAAAACCATATCGGCCCAATCTACAGATTTACCATCCAAATAATTCTGTATTTCCAAGTTCTTAAAGCCAATTCGACGCAACCAAGTCTCTACAGGATCTCCTGTCGAATTATCATATTTCATCCAATCTTCAATAGAAACATCTGCGGGTAATTTACGAGGGTCATTAAACTCATAAGGTCTATGGTTCGGATTTGCACTATTAAAGACATCCGTCCTCCAAGCAGTAAACTCATCTCCCTGATATACTTCAGGAACTATAGCCTGAGTAGCTACACCTATAGAAGCATCAAAACTAATTGTCGGTTTTTCACTTTTACCCATCTTTGTAGTGATGATAATAACTCCACTAGCAGAACGCGCTCCGTAAATAGCAGCAGAACTAGCATCCTTCAACACATCAATTTGTTCTATATCATTCGGATTAATATCGGCCAAGTCACCCGGATATATAACTCCATCCAATACAATCAACGGATCAGTTCCAGCATTAATTGAGTTCTTTCCACGAATCAAAAGACTTCCACCCGGTTTGGGACCTGCACTAAAACCAACACTCAATCCCGGAACATTCGCTCTTAATAAGTCTTGCATGGAGGAAGGACTTTCATTTTCCAACTGCGCAGACTTTACTTGCATTACTGCACCAGTCAAGTCTCTTTTGCGAGCACTACCATAACCAATCACAACTACTTCATTCAACGTTTCTGAATCTTCTGCCAGACGAATCACAAAATCGCGTTTGTCTTTGACAGGAATTTCTTGCTGAGCAAATCCTATATATGATACTACAAGGGTAGCTCCGGAAGAAACATTTAAAGTAAAAAATCCGTCAAAATCAGAAATAACTCCATTCGTTGTACCTTTCTCCATTATATTAGCCCCAATAACAGGCTCATTATGTTCATCAGTTATCTTACCTTTCACTGTTACTTTTTGTTGAGCAGACAGTTGAACGGTAAACAACAGAAAAGCGATTAACCATAAGATTCTCACTTTCATAAAACAATGTCTTTCCATTTCGTATAAGTTTAATTATTATTAAAAGGCTATTTCATTTTCAACATCTCAATTCCTGCCATCAAGAATGCTCCAACCCCATATACCTCAGTCATATTCTGAGTCACTTGTTCAGGAGCAGCACTAACCGGTTGGACATATCCAAGCATGCCATCTTCATGAACATAGCTTTTCAAAGCCTTCCACCCCTTACGGGCAGCTTTTTTATATTTTCTATCTTTCAAAATTCCTTGATTCACTCCCCAGCCCAAGCCATAAACAAAAAATCCGGAAGCACTATTTTCAGGGGAAGGATATGAATCCGGATCAAGCATACTGGCATGCCAAGAACCATTCTTATCCTGACACTGAACTATAGCGGAAGCCATTTCTTTATAAATGTTCAGATAATAATCATAAGTAGGATGATCTTTAGGCAAAGTTTGCAACAACAAAGGTATTCCTGCAAACACCCAACCATTACCTCTTCCCCAAAATACCTTCTCGCCATTCTTCTCTCTTTTGGGAATATATCTTCTATCACGATAGTATAACTTAGCATCCGCATCATATAAAGAATCTGTAGCTTCTTTAAATTCCCTATCCATAAAAGCCAAATAGTTTTTCTCCGGATAGAGCTTATTCAACAACCCGTATACCGGCGGAGCCATAAATAACGCATCACACCATGACCAACGTTCCGACCAATTCTTTGCTCCGAGCCACAAACGGGCCTTCGAAGGTTTAGCAACAACAGAATCTACACGGGCAATTGTAGGCTGAATCATTGCAGGATCATGGTATTTCTCATACATACGAATATACATCTGTGCTATAACAAGATCGTCCGCATGATAGAGACGTTTTAAGAACCCCCAATGATGCTTCTTCCCTATCTGCATCAGAAAATCATAATAACGGGAGTCTTGAGTATAATCTGCCCATTCTACCATCCCCCGGAACAAGACTCCGTTTGTCCACGCCAAATCATGATGTTTAACTTTTGACTGATGATTTACCTGCCACATGGCAACTTTATCAATTAACACACGATCTTGTCCCTTCTTACTTTTCGCTTCTACTGTAGAGAATATCGAAAAAAGACTAAAAACCAAAATAAGTATTTTTCTCATGGTAAATATAAAATCTCTATATTTGTTATTTTAACGTTTTACAAATCTCATTATTGATCTTCTTCAATGTTGCTTCATCCAGCTTTATTACTTTACGGTCATAAGTCATCAGTCCATTCACTTCTACTTCTACATCTGTCGTTTGTGTGTAAACAGCTGCAGAAAAGCCTTGCTTTATCATTTCTTTCAGCATTTCTGCATACTTCAGATATTCAGCAGTAGCTTCCGTAGATGTATTAAACTGGATGTATCCCCAATTCCGGTTGGGTTCCCAAAGATGATTCTTCAAAACTAAACCAATCCCCCCATATTCTCCTAGTACCGTAGCACGTTGTGCATCATACAAATACATTTCCGGCCCCGGATAATTATGCAAATCAAGCATATCACCGCAAGTATAATGATTTCCACCACTTGCCGGATTGACCAAACGTGTAGAGTCATATTGTTTGGTCCATTCTGCAATCTCACTTGTCTTAAATTGCCCCCAAGCCTCATTAAAGGGCACCCAAGTCCCAATACAAGGATAAGAATAGAGATAATCAATAATTTCTTTCCATTCCTTACGATAAGTAGCCTCAGATTCAGGAGAACGTGTCAGTTCCGTTCCATCAAAATACTTCTTTCTCTGCCACTCCAAGGTTTTATCACCATTAGGCATATCCTGCCAAACAATTACTCCCATTTGATCACAGTATGTATACCAACGTGCAGGCTCTACCTTTACATGTTTTCTTATCATATTAAAGCCCAAATCTTTCGTTTTCTTGATATCATAACACAATGCCTCATCCGTAGGAGCTGTATATAATCCATCCGGCCACCAACCCTGATCTAACGGACCAAATTGAAACAGATCTTTATTGTTTAACTGTAAACGCACAATACCTTTTTTGTCTCTTTTCATAGAGTACTTACGCATCGCCATATAACTCCTTACACAGTCTACCCGTTTTCCTCCCTCAAATAAAGAAACTTCCATCTGATATAAGAATGGTTCATCCGGCGACCAAAGTTTGGCATCAGCCGGCATGGAAACCTCAACTGGTAACCCATTAATTGATGTTCCCACAGCCACCAGACGCCCTCCTTCAAACACTTTTACCTCAAATTTATCTGAATACCTATTGTCATCTGTTTCAACCTTTACTTTAACCTTATTCAAATCTATATCAGGTGTTGTTTTTATATCTGTAATATAGTGTTCAGACACCGGTTCCAACCATACAGTCTGCCAGATACCACTCACCGGCGTATACCAGATACCATGAGGATTACTCACTTGCTTTCCGCGTGGCTGCGTACCTTTTTCTGTCGGGTCCCACACTTTGACAACCAAATTATTTTCCGAGTTCTTCAAAGCTTGGGTTATATCAAATGTAAACGGAGTAAATCCTCCTGTATGTTCTCCTACTTTTATATTGTTAACCCATACCTCAGTTTTCCAATCAACAGCTCCAAAATGAAGCAAAATCCTTTTTCCTCTCCATTTAGAGGGTATAACAAACTCACGCTGATACCATAATTCTTTATCTTCTCCCAATGTCTTTCCGACTCCCGAAAGGCTGGATTCGACAGCAAATGGTACTAATATATCACCTTCAAAAGAATCCGGAATTGATTTTCCCAACGGTAAAACTGCATACTTCCATAAACCATTCAAATTAGACCACTCAGAACGCTCCATAATAGGACGCGGATATTCCGGTAATACATTGTTCACATCTATCTTCTCCGCCCAAGAAGTTTTGATCCTATCTCCTACAGGGGTCCATTGTGCCCATAACATCTGAGAAAATAATGACAGAGCTATTCCTATTGAAAATAATTGTTTTATCATATATAACTAGTTTTATCATTTGCAGTAATCAACACAGGCAAAATTAGAGGTTCGCACAATATATAGATGATATAAACATCCCAATAAATCACAAAAACGTCTCAAAATAAAATGATATAGACAAATGAAACATGAATGGGATAATTGATGCATATAGCATAAAAAAAAGCCTTGTACCATTTGTAGTACCCGTTACTACAAAAGATACAAGGCTTTCATATAATTCTATAGTAAGAAAAATGACCTTATAAATCCTTTTTGTTATCTCTGCTATTTCTTTTAATTGATTTCAAGCTCATCCGACTCACTATAAAAATAATCTATGGCGGTTTCTTCCGGCAAATAAACGGAACGATAAGTGATATGGTCTCCTGCGAAATCATCTATCTTCACCTGTGTTGCGGGAGCTTTCAAAAGCACAGTTTTATTTTTCCCCTCAGAACTCATATAAGTAATTTCAGAAGCAAAAAAAGTTGGTTCAAGCGAAGCTGCAAAAGTAACGGTCAATACATCATTCTTTAAAACCGCCGTCTTTACTTTTGTATTGAACAACAATTTCTCATAAACATCACCATATACTGCACAAGGAACCTCCGACATAATAGAAGAATTACCATACGTATCGTATGTACAGATTTCAAAGACATACGAGCCTTCCGCCAAATCCTCTACTACAACCTGAGTAAGAGTTGCTTTATCTGTCAATTGTAATTCAGTAGACTTCGTTCTGTTTTCCCAGAATATTTTTGCCGTTTTAGCACGAGGATCAAGTAATTTCTGCCATTCGAGCATAACCCGATTACGTCCTGCATAAGCTTTCAGTGAATCTACTTTTCCAATATATACAATAGGCCCTTCTTCTATAAACTCTTTATACGTGGCATCCATACCATCGCAAGAGATCAAGGCACCTATACTTAAAAATATAAAAATCAGTTTTTTAAATAGTTTCATAGCATTATCTTTTACTTGTTACTAATTATGCCTCGCACCGAAAAACGTAAGTTCGTGAAGATGCATATAACGTGTTTTCCCCCATGTGTCATTCGTTTTAAAACGAATATAACGTACAGCCGGAGCATTATCAGGAATAATAAAATTCTCACCATTTTTCGCAGCTTCCTGATCCTCTGTTGTAAGAGCATCGTTTACACCACCTCCTGAAGGTTTCACCGACTCATATTCAGAAAGTAATACCCAAGAATCATCAAAGCTACCATCTGGATTTGGATCATTACTACCCCACAGTTCAAAATGCTTCGGGTGTCCTGCTTTAAATGTATTACCATACTTACCCGGATAATAACGTGAAACCATTACAAATCGGCTCAATTTATACTTTTCCCCCATATCAAAGGTAAACCATTGCGGCATTACTGTTGTCGTCTTGGTTTGAAAACAAGGATCTGTATCTGTGATTCCATCCCAAAGCCGCGTCATATCATTTCCTTTCGTCACTTCATTCCATGAGTGGCACTCATAAGAGTCAGTCGGCAAAGCCATCTTCCTGAACAAAGACTTATCGCATTGTTCTTCATACAAAGGAGTCTCAGTGACATACAATGTATCAGAAAGATGTCCCCATCTATCTCTGACAAAAATACCAAAATCTGTAGTAACAGCATCCAGGCCGCGTACATAGAAATCACCACCTTTAGCCTCAGTATAATGCATATATACCTGTGTCCAAATCCCTTCTGCCTGTTTCTTTATGACCCCCAGTCCCAATTTAGCCTTTTCCGGGTTATCAAAGTTCACTTTGATACCGCCAAATGTTTCAGCTGAAATTAATGTTCCACGCACTTTCTGATAAGGAGGAGTATCCGGACTTACTTTTACCACAAGCGGAGTAGAGACAGCCTCACCATAACTAACGGAATAAAGTTCAACGTCATACTCTCCCTTAGTAGGGAATCCTTCTACTACCAAAGAATCTGTATAGAAAGAAGCATTAACTGTACGAATCATATTATCAACTTTATAGCTAGCCCGAACATATTTTAAATTTTGATCATCCGGCAAATCATAATAGATAATTGCTGCACCAGGCAGATTCTTTACCGTCGCATTCAACACCTGTGACGGTGGTGTCGTACTTCCCGTAGGTTCGTTCAGATCAGCATTGTCGGCACAAGCAGCCAAAACAACTCCTATATAAAACAACCCATATTTATAAAATTTCTTCTTCATAACGTTTTTATTTTAAAGTTTACCAACCATAATTCTGTACCAGGTTTTTATTCGAATATAGTTCCTTATCTAAAATCGGCCAGAAATAGTTTCTTATTCTAAACTCTTGAGTATAAATCAATTGTTCTGTATAGTAATCTTCATTTGTGCTATACTGAGTATTCCAACCGGTTATCGGCTTATTCTGTTCCTGAAATGCCAATTTCCATCTACGTAAGTCCCAAAATCTCTGTGCTTCGAATGCCAATTCAATTCCACGTTCCTGTTGTATGATCTCACGTCTGCCATCTATTGTTTCATATTTCTTATTGTTCGTATATGTATCCCAGCTTTCTTCCACACCTTTCAGTCCTGCTCTTTCTCTGATCAAATCGACCCAAGTCAGAACATCAGTTTTAGTAGCACCACTTTCATTCAAAGCTTCAGCATACAACAGATATAAGTTACCCAATCTCATCACCGGGAACGGATATGTAATCTTAGTAAAACCACTGGTCTGCCCTACCACACTCTTAAAATGAACTAGTTTTTTAGGCCATATACCTGTTTCATTCCATGAATTCGCAATCTGATTGGCAGCAGACTGTCCTTGTTTACATTGCACATAAATCGGTTTCGTCTCATCTGTCACTCCCTGCCCGAACCAGACTGCACCATCAAATCCTAAACTTGCGTAATAACGTACTTCTCTGTCAAAATTCAGATTAGCTGTTGTATACCCTTCCTTGATAAAGTACTTATCATTAGCTGTTGCTTTTCTCAATTCAAAACGATCATCATAATTCCATGTCTTATCTTCTGTAATAGGAACTCCATTTTTTGTATAAAACAAATCTGCTATTTTTAGAGGGACAGCCAAATTACCACCAACACTCGCATTTCCTTCTTTTCCCGGTTCCAATCCACGTGGAATAGCATGATCCTGTAACTGTCCGATAATACTATTTGAATTAGCCCAAATAATTTCTTGATTCCACTTTTCCGTCACAATGTTACGAATATTCATTTTCGCACGGGTCTGATCGGATATTGTGTATTCAAGAGAAGTATATTTATATAAATCATGTCCCTGAGCTTTCAGAAAATCAATAGCCTGCCTACAAGCTTCCGCAGCATCTATCCAACGCTGTTTTTTGGCCTGTTCCGATTTATTCGGATTGAATAGTTCAATACCTCTGGAATCAGTATATCCTTTATAATCAGCATTTCCATTAAATAAAGGACTGGCAGCAGTTACCATCACTTCGGCTTTTATTGCCATTGCAATTCCTTGAGTAATTCGTCCCAACTCTTCAGCCTCATTCATTATCTTATCAGGCAAATGATTACTGTTGATAATCTCGGTTAAAGAATTGATTACATAATCAAAGCATTCGTCTATAGTACTCCTAAAAACCTTTACTTCATCCTCACTTGCATTTACCGGAATATTCCGATCCATAATGGGAATTGGTCCATACATTCTAATCAGCCAATAATGGTAATAGACTTTCAAGAAACGTACTTCTGCCGCCCAACGGTCTTTCTCTGCTTGTGTCATATCAGGTACCTTCTGAATATTCTCCAGAAAGATATTACAGTCACTGATTCCTTGATACAATGATTTGTTATTCTGTTGATCGGCTCCGGTCCAATAATCACAGCGTGGTCTTGCCGAACTTTGCATATTATGTGAAATATACCATGCATGTACGTGTGCTGCACTACGAAAAGACTCCGTAATATACAGTTCGTCACCACCGGCAATTGCCGGATTTGCCTCCAACAGGCCATGAGCCGGAAGATAATAATAACAGGTAAACAAATATTTCTCCGCCTGCGCCCTCATTGTAAATGCATTATCGATTGTAGCAATATCATCCGGAACAATATCCAAGAATGAATCACATGAAGATAAAGCGATAATCAAACAATTTAATATAAACAGTTGTATTTTTTTCATTTTATATCAAATTTAGAAAGTTAAATTTAGTCCTATATTATACACACGCTGTACAGGATAACCTAAGCCGGAACCTGCCATTTCAGGATCCCAAAGTTTAAATTTACTAAAACATAATAGATTGTTTCCTGTAACATAGAATCGAAGGTTCTTGATTCCTACTTTATTAGTCACTTTTTCAGGAATAGTATAACCAATCTCCAATTGTTTTAAACGCAAGAACGAACCATCCCGCATAAACCAAGTACTCGTTTTACTGTTATTCTCAATAGAAGTCGGGCTTAATCTCGGCCATACCGCATAAGCATCTCTATTATCCTCCGACCAATGACTATCTGCAATAAACTTTGCAAGTGCATTATGCCCAACTCTATTACCTACAACTTTTGTATCAACCGTGTTAAAAAATGGAGATACATTATTATAATCAATCCAAAATGATTCTCTAGCCAATCCTTGGAAAAACACTGATATATCCCAATTCTTATATCCATAAGAGGCACCAAAACCATATACAATTTCCGGTTCTTTCGGATATCCGATAGGTACCTGATCGAGATCAGTAATCTTACCATCCTTGTTCACATCACGATACTTAATATCACCTGCACCATATTCTCCAAATTGCACAGGAGAATTAGCCACTTCATTGTCGTCAACAAATAGACCTTCTGCTATATATCCCCAAGTCTGATTAGTTGGATAACCCACTTTCTGTTTCCACCATGCTCCCGGATATTCATAATCCTCATACACCATATATTCACTTGTCGCATAAGTAAAGTTTCCTCTCAACTGCAACCATGATTTATTGGCGAAATATTTATTATAATCTAACGATAAGTCAACTCCGTGCCCCTTGGCCTCTCCCAAGTTTGCATAAGGTTGTACCCAAAGTCCCATAGATGCCGGGATCGAAGTTCGTTGTTGCAAAATACTCTTACGGCGTTCCGTATAATACTCTGCCGTCACATTCAAATCATTAAATAAAGTGAACTCAAGTGCAAAGTTTGTTTTAGCGGACTTTTCCCATGTAATTTCAGGATCAGAATATCGCTTTACCGAAATACCATCCCGATGATAATCATAATTATATCCGAAGTTTGCCCCATACTTACTATCATTCATATTGATATCCGACAAATACAGGAAACGCCCGCTTCCGATAGCATCATTACCAACAATACCATAAGACGCTCTCAATTTCAACTTGGATACTACATCTTTAAATGGATCCCAAAAAGACTCATTAGAAACAACCCATGCCAAACCGGCAGAAGGGAAGAAACCGAACCGTTTACTTTTATGGAAGCGTTCGGAACCATTATAACCGAAGTTGAACTCTGCAAAATAACGATTATTATATGCATAAGTGAAACGCCCCGATAAACCGACATTGCGGTAAGGCAGAGATGCCTGAAGCGAGCCTGCATTCGGCTGAAGGTTATTTCTCAACTGATAGACTAATAATCCGCCTACTCCATGTTTTCCGAAATCACGATTATAATTCAATGCAGCCTCTATATACATATTAGCCGTAATACTCTTACCACCCGGATCATAAATCAGATATTCCGAACCGTCATCCGGATTAATGATATCAATGGCATAATCACCGGTCAGATAATCATAATTAGTCATCTTATAATAATATGGATTCAGTTTACGTGAAACATCATAACTGGAGATACGGGAAGTATTAAACAACAAGCGTGCCGATAAACCTTCCGTCAAGAATTTCAGATCCTGTTTCACTTCAAACTGCGCACTCAAATTAGAACGGCCGGATTCTTTATATCCTCTTACCATTTCTGCATACGGATTCAAATATTGTCCATTTTCAGCATTACCAAATAAAGTATGTTTCGTGTATGCATGAGCTTCATCTTTGGGATATTTAGCGGGAAACAATACCGGATTACTCTTCATAATCAGATTGTACATAGCCGAACCACCATATAACGGTCCATTATAATCATCGAACACACCACTTAGACGGACAATCAATTCTGTTGTCTTGGTAGCGTTGATATTTACATTAGAACGAAGAGTATAAACTCTCTGCTTGATATTATTATTAAAATTACTGTTCTTATCAACCTCCAGAATACCATTGTCTTGACTATACGAAGCTGCCACATAGTAACGTGCGACATCACCACCACCTGTAATATTCAGGTTGACGCGCTGGTTCATCGTAAAATCTTTTAATAATTCCTTTCTCCAATCCGTAGCCGGATAAATTACAGATCCCGCCCCCGGTACAGTATTGTCTATTTTTTCCTCAGAATACATCAACGGCGCCAACGGATTACGAGTTAAATAGGCCTCATTGTGCAGACGCATATAAGTAACAGGATCTGCCAATTCTATCTCTTGAGTCGGAGTGGATATTGAGTTCTCAACTCTTAAGCTTAACCGTGCTTTTCCCTTCTGACCTTCTTTGGTTTTCACCAGAATCACACCATTTGCACCACGGGCACCGTAAAGAGCGGTAGCAGTAGCATCCTTCATAATAGAAAAGCTGGCGATGTCATCTGGCTGTAAACGAGCCAGATCGGTAGAAGTTAACTCAATGCCGTCAATCAAAATCAACGGATCTTTTTTATATCCGAAAGTTGTAACACCGCGAACAAAGAAAGAGGCGTCATCCACCCCCGGTTCACCAGTTCTCTGATAAGAGATTACTCCTGCAATACGCCCGGCAAGTGCATTCGTAAGATTACTGGAGGGTGTTTTCAGTTCCGCCACTTTCACGGTTGAAATAGCACCAATAACACTCTCCTTTTTCTGTGTACCAAAAGCCACAACCTCAACTCCCTCCAACATCTGAGAGTCCTCATACAGAATTGCATTTATGGTTGTTTCATTTCCTACGGTTTTAGTCAGCTTTACATAACCTACATAACTAAATTCCAAAATAGCTCCTTTAGAAACGTTAGACAGTGTATAGTTACCATCCAAATCAGTAACAACTCCAGTAGTAGAGCCTTTCACCAATACAGATGCACCGATAATAGGTTCACCGTCTGTACCCAAAACCTTACCTTTAATCACCATTCCCTTTTTTTGCTGCTGGACAGTCTGATTATCACTGACTGCATATGCAACAGATACAGAAAGAAAAGAAAAGGTCGTCAGACATACACCTACAATCCACAACCGCCTTTTTAAGCATGTGCTTAGATCTCTTGTTTTTGTTTTCATAATTATTAATAAAAAGGTTATTTCATTATAAATATTCCCGATACCAGTTGATAAGAAGCCCACAAAGGATAAAAAGCTTCTTTAATTGATGCAATGGTTTTATCATAGTATTTTTGATTGATTAACATAGGCAAAATTAACGGATGAGAGGATTTCCTGATAAAATAAATATCCCAATAAATCGCAATACTGTCTCAAACAAAAGAAAGAATAGCAAATTCGTTTCAAATGAAATATAAATGGAACAAATATCCCATAAATTATCATATTAGCCTATTTTTTAGAAAGATATAAAGCTCCTCCGCTGCATTATTACAACGTTCTAATCCCTCTATCTATCAAGCACATAAGTCTACGATCTGCAGGATATATACCCTACAGACATCTATATACAACACCAATACTTTTGTGAGAACCAAATAATAAACTTAACCGGCAAACTCCTTAGGGAGTACACCAAATTGCTTTTGAAAACATTTAGAGAAATAGGAAGGAGAATTAAAGCCTACCATATAACAAATTTCATTTACCCGCCCATTTCCCTCTTTCAATAACTGAGCAGCCCGTTTCAATCTTTCCAACCGTAGATATTCATTCGGACTTAAATCAAGTACACCTTTAATTTTCCTATAGAAATTAGAACGACTCATATTTAAAGAGTCTACTATATCATCCATACTAAAATCCGGATTATGCAAATTATTCTGAATGATTTCATTCAACTTTTTCATAAACTCCTCATCAGCTTTTGTCAAAGCCATCGTATTAGCTGCAACAAAAGGAGATTGGGCAAAAGCTTGCCGCAACTTTTCACGACTATTGATCAGATTGGCGATGCAAGCCTGTAAATACCCAACAGAAAAAGGTTTTTCAATATATGCATCTGCCCCTAATTCCAACCCTTCTATCTTTGATTGAATATTCGTTTTAGCAGTAAGCAAAATCACCGGAATATGACTATAATCCAATTTAGACTTTATCAACTTGCACAATTCAAATCCATCCATACGAGGCATAACAACATCACTTACCACTAATGAAACCTCCTGATTATCCAATACTTTCAATGCTTCCACACCATCATTGGCAGTCACAACGACATAATTACTTTCCAACTGACGAACAATGAAAGACAACATATCCGGATTATCATCCGCTACCAACACTACCGGTTTGTCTCCCCTGCTGTCCGCTAGTTCCGTCCGCCGTTCCACCACATTCTCCTCTTCTACGGATTTATATTCCGAAGTCAGCTTTATTACACTATCCTGTTCCACAGGAAGCGACAGACAGAACACATTTGCCTCTTCACCTTCCAACATCATCAAACTTCCCTGATGTAATTCAGCTAATGAACGTGAGAGAGCTAATCCGATTCCTGTTCCTGTGGTAACTTTACCATCTTCTTTTTCATTGAAACGGACAAAAGGTTTAAAGATTTCCTCTTTCATTTCATTCGGGATGATAACGCCATCATTCACTGTACGAATATAAAACATCCTCTTTTCTCCTATCCCGTTCATTTCCAAAAACACATGTACATATGTTTCTGCATATTTCACAGCATTATTCAACAAATTACTAACAATCTTAGTAAATGCTTCCTTATTGACATGTGCATAGAAGTCCTGTTCGCCTACATTCAATACAAAGTCCAGTTCTCTCTGTCTCGCCAAAGATGTAAAACGGTTATAAGTTTCTTTCAGTACCTCAGTAACATTACACTCGGCAAAGTTCAAGCGGAATCCCTGACTCTCTGTTTTACGGAAATCCAGCAACTGGTTCGTCAAACTTAACAACCGTTCCGTATTCTGTTTCATGATATTCAAATCCTCCCGTATCTCAGGATCCACCGTCTTTTTCAGAAGAATATTCTCCAGAGGACCATTAATCAACGTCAAAGGAGTACGTATCTCATGAGCTACATTCGTAAAGAAATCTATTTTCGCATAATATATTTCACGTTCCTTCTCCTGCTCAAATTTCTCCATTTGCCGATGATGTTTTCTATTACTACGGCGTTTTAAATAAAGAATCAAATAAACGGAACATCCAATAATCAAAAGTATATAAATGCAATAAGCCCAAATTGACAGATAGAAAGGAGGTAAAATCCGGATGCTCAACGAGATTTCATTATTATTCCAAACGCCATTGTCATTTGCAGCTTTCACCCGAAATACATAATCACCATAACGCAGATTAGCATAGGTTATCAACGGACTCTCACCGATAGATAACCACTCATTATCAAACCCTTCCAATTTATACATCAGTTTATTCATTCCGGGAGCTTGATAACCAAGAGCCGAGATGCGGAAAGAAAACGAATTCTGATCAGCCCGGAGTACTATCTTATCAGAAAAAGTGATATTCTTTTCCAAAGGCGAATTAGGTTCATCTGCATACACTTCTTTATTAAACAGCAAGAAATCTGTAATCACTACTGTGGGAAGATTCTTATTCTCCGAGAAGCTTTTAGGATTAAAAGCTATAAAACCATCAATTCCACCAAAATAAATCATTCCATTTTCATCTTCAAAACTGGACCGATAGTTAAACTGATCACCCAACAGACCATTGGCAGTAGTGTATACTTTCATCGTTTCAGTTTTTGGCTGAAAATAGACAAGTCCATTGTTAGTTGTTAGCCACAGCTGTCCATCTTTATCCTCTACAATCTGATAAACAACATCGCTAGGTAGTCCGTCAGTTGAGTTATAACTAGTAAACGTCTCTGACTCCGGATGAAATAAGCAAAAACCTCCTCCCTGAGTTGTTAACCAAATCCGGTGATAGGAATCTTCAAAAATACTAGAAACCTTATTATATGAAAGACTTGTGGTATCTTTTTCATCATGCACATAGTTTTTCCATTTCCGATCGTTCACATTATAACAATAAGCACCATTAGCATAAGTTGCCAACCAGATATTACCGCCGGAATCTTCCTTTATATCATATACAAACTTCCCATTCAATTCCGGTATACGGTCAAAATCGTCCGATTGCTTATTATATTTGACCAGTCCGAACATCGTTCCTAAGTAGATGTCACCTGTGGCGGTTCTACAAATTGCAAAAATACTATTATCAATCAAAGAACGGGGAGAGCTGTTCTTCTGATATGTCTTCAAAACAGTCCCTGTACGGGTATCTATAATCTTCAATCCTTTAGAGAATGTGCCAACCCAAAGTTTATCGTCCACTAAACATAACCCATGTATATTGGTAAATCCCGCACTAGGAGCAAAAAAAGAAAATTCTTTTGTATTCAAATTAAAACGGTTCAACCCGCCATCTTCCGTACCAATCCATAACACACCATAGTTATCACGACAAAATTCACGTACCCGCTTACCATGCAGACTATTTTCCTCTCCTTTCGGATAATATTTCTCAAAATGGGTATACGAGCGCGGATAATAGTTTACTCCGCCAAAATACGAACCGATCCATATACCATCTTCACGGTCTTTGCAAAAAGAATAAATTGCATTATCAGACAAAGAATAGGGATCATACTCAGAACTACGCAAGTGCGTATACTTCCCCGTACGGAGATTATAAATATAAGCTCCGCTTTCTGTACCTATCCATAACTCATTATCCGTAGCAAAAAGTAATGTCCGACAATAGATGGATTCATTATCTTCATCTTTCAACAACAAATCCCGTAATTTACCCGAAGTCAGATTCAATTCTTTCACTCCTCCTTTTAAAGAACCAATATATAAACAATTGTATGCTCCCGGGAGTATTTCACTCACAACGTCATTATTATAAGTTTCCTCATTATCAATAGGTGATATATAAGGATGAAGAGTTTTCAACTCATCTTTCGAATAAAACAATCCGTCACCGTAGAAGCCAATCCAGATAGTACCACTATTATCAACCGTCAGGCATTTCACATTGGTAGAGACCAATGGATGATCGGTCAGAATATAGTTTCTCAAGGTTTGCTTTTTCAAATCATAACAAAACAAGTTTTGCGCCTCTGCAGCTATCCATACCCTTCCCTGACTGTCTCCTGAAATCATAGCAACGGCTCGTTCCACCCTTGTGTTTTTGTCACTCTGTTCTACAAAATGACGAAAAGTATCTTTCTCCGGATAATAGATATAGACTCCCACATCAGTCCCTACCCAGATATTACCTTCGATATCTTCATAAAGAGAAGTCACAAAATTATTGCCCAGACTTCTCGGATTGTTTCTATCGTACTTAAAATGCCGGAAAGATACCCCATCATATCGATCTAATCCATCTTTCGTACCAAACCACATAAAACCTTTCGAGTCCTGCAAGATAGCACTGACTGTGTTTTGTGACAACCCATTCTGACTACTAAGATTCTTAAAATAATAATGTTCATTAACCGTTTGTGCACGGCTAAGAATTCCAATTATTAAAGAAATAAACGTTATTATAATTTTTTTCATATATTCGGTTTATAACACTTCTTTTATTCAACTTACCAAATGTAGGTGAAATAACAATCGAAAAATAGAAGATACGTCCCAATGAATGAAAAAATAGTCTTATTTCTCTATTTTAATACGTGCATCTACGGCCACAACAGCCTTTTCCGTTGCGAGAAGCGGATTGATATCCATTTCTTTGATTTCCGTTGCAAACCGGAGCAAGGTAGACAAACGGACAATAATTTCAGCAAATTTATCCTCGTTTACTCCCTTCTGGCCTCGCGTTCCCTGGATGATTTTATAGGCGCGCAATGAGTGAATCATCGAATAAGCCTCCTCATAAGAAAGCGGAGCCAAACCGGAAGATACATCTTTGAGCACTTCCACAAAAATACCCCCTAAACCGCAAAGCACTACATGGCCGAACTTCTCCTCATATTTCGCACCAATGAACAGTTCTGTCCCTTTCAGCATAGGCTGTACCATTATCGACCTGGCATCAGGGATCTGCATCATCCGGTCAAATTCCAGTGCCAGGTGTTGCTCGCTTTTAATATTCAGCACCACTCCGCCGACATCCGATTTATGCACCGGACCGACAACCTTAGCCACTACGGGGAATCCACATCGGCGGGCGAAGGCTACGATCTCTTCCTTATTATCCGAAACAAATTCGTCTACCAACGGGATACCTGCCGCATGGAGCAATGCCTGTACATAATGAGGCTCGATATATCCGTCTTCCGGAATCGAATCAATAATACGACGAATCCTCGGGACATCCACTCCAAACAATTCTATTTCAGGAACAGCCGGTTTAGGAGCATTAACGATACGCGAAAGGGCCGTCCCGAGTGTTACTTCATCGGCAAAGTTCACGTGCCCTTTAGCAAGAAACGCTGCAACTTCAGCTCCGGCAGTATTGATAGAAGGAAGAATCGGGAAAATCGGTTTCTTGCAAGTTTGCATCTTTTCGTGAAGCACATCATACATTTCAAACATAGTAACCAATCCCGGAGTTCCGAAGATAGCCATCATGGCATCTATGTTTTCAAGCTTTTCTTCACAGTAATCAATGCAGAGACGCAAATGCTCTGGTGTCCCGGTAGCCAGAATATCTATCGGATTTCCAACGGCAGCACCGGGAAAAAGTTGAGCTTTCAGTTCTTCCGCCAATTCGCCTTCGAGCTTCGGTACGTTCAAACCGCCTTTACTCAACGCATCTGTCAACATTACCCCCGGTCCTCCGGCATGAGTGATAATGGCAAAATTCTTTCCTTTCAATTCGGGTAAAGTAAATACACAACCTACGGTCGTCAGTTCCTCACGAGAGAAACAACGCACAATTCCTGCTTTACGGAACAACGCCTCTACCGCTGAGTCGGAACTTGCAATCGCTCCCGTATGAGAAGATGCCGCACGGCTTCCGCTCTCCGAACTTCCGGCCTTGATAGCAGCAATCTTACATCCTTTTCTTATCAAAGAGGAAGCATGAAACAATAATCTGTCCGGGTTCTGAATACTTTCAATATAAAGCAATTTCAGATGTGAATCTTTCTCGGGATCAAAGTTCTCGTCCATAAATTGCAAGACATCTTCTACACCGATCTGTTTGGCATTACCTACCGACCAGACAGAATTAAATTGCAATCCTTTCGTCACCGCACTTTCCAGAATAAACACCGCTGTTGCACCGGAACTGGAGATTAGATCAACTCCTTTCAGGTTCAGGTTAGGGATAGGTTGGCTGAACACGCTATGATGCCAGGTATTCATCAAACCGATACAATTAGGTCCAATCAGCGAAGCGCCGTATTTATTCACAGTTTCCAGGATACGTTCTTCCAATAGCGCCCCTTCATGCGTTTCTTCTCCAAATCCGGCAGAGAGTATGATAAACGCCCGAGTTTGTTTTGTACTAGCCAATGTTTCCACAATATCGGGACACAGTCCGGCAGGCACAGCCAATACTGCCAAATCCGTATCAGGAAGATCTTTCACATCTGCAAAGGCGGGAACTCCTTGTACTTCCTTCTCCTTCGGGTTTACCGCCCGAAGTTCTCCCTGATAACCTCCGTTTATCAAGTTCTTTAATATTGCGCCACCCGGCTTATGTACATTATTCGAAGCCCCTACTACAACAATACTTTCAGGGCGAAGCAACTGGGTTGTTATCATATCATACGCTGGTTTTCATTTAACTTAGGTACAAATATATTCTTTCTTATGAGAAAAAAGAAAGAAAAAGGGGAGAATTGCATATAGAAATAGGCTATCGAGAAGAAAAAAAATAAAATATCAGTTAGATTATACTAGCTTTTTGAAATATAAAAGGGCATCTTACTATTTGTACTAACCCGCCCTTCTCTAGAGATTTACACAGTAATTGTTAGGATTTAACGAATGATATCTCTCAGACTCCGGATCTACTACATACCAACATCCAATAGCTGCATCATACAAAATAATCTTGCTCTAATATGCTGATTTAGTTTAGACAACTTATATATCAGAGCAAGACTGTTTTATTAACTTTATATTACGATAAGACAGATAACATAAAATTATAATGGTATTTGTTTATAAAATTTCGAAACTAATAATATGTCATTAGTTGCAAAATCAAAATCAATCCAAATAGTTTTCTGAAAAAAATAAAAGAATCTATGCTGCACTTGGATATTATTACATTTCGCAGAAACCTTGTAAAAGCCGACCCTCATTTTCTTCTTTTCCAACAGCATTGGAATCTCATAAGCTTTTAAAAAGCCATTATATAATACCTTATCATCCACCGAAATAGTAACATTAATTTCTTTGCTATTTTCATAAGAGTTACCTACAAATATTAACGCAGTTCTGGATGTAAAACACACACAACACACACATAATATTATTCCTATCGTTATTATTATTTTTTTTCCTTTCATAATTTCATCTATATTATCGCCATTTAAGACCTAAATTATATATATCGACAACAAGATTATTATTTAGATTATTTTGTTGCTGCAACATGATAACTCTTTGGTTGCTATTGCTGTTGTGAACAACTCCTCCCTGCTTCATTATATTAAATGGATTCTGCGAATGTGATAATCCAATTGCATGCCCAAACTCATGAGTAGCTGTAAAAGTTTTATTATAAGACAAATTATTCGACAACCAATTATTATTAGCAAAATCGCTTGAAGCCAAAGTCATAACCTTTCCACCTAACATACTTGTTGCTCCACGCGCTCCTTTACTATCGCTATCTGCTAATACAAATAAATGATCAGAGTTTTCGACATCTTTCATAGAAGTTGCAACTTTAAGATCCATATCAACCTTTAAATTGTAAGTCTTATTATCGCTCCATTCAAATTTTCCTTCATAAGTACTTTTTATATCAGAAACTATATCTTTGGCAGCTCTAGCCATATTTATATTATCACTTGAATTATTAAATATCTTTGCAGTTACATGCATAGTGACAATATCACCATTCCGAGTATACCAAATACTATCTCCATTCACATCAATATTATTCACCGGATTATTTGCGCCATATTGATAAGGTGATAAAGAAACATACTTCTCTGAAAATCTATCAGTTTTCATAAATCTCCCTAATGCAGCATCATACATCCTCGCTCCATAATCATACCAGTCCAACCCACCTTTACGATCCAACTCCTTGCCATTATACTTATAAGGCTGAGCATCTCCGGTAGAAGAAAACACACCTCCAAACGGATAATAATGATTCACTTCCTCAACCGTTCCCTCCTCATCTACAACCACACGATTATTACCCTGATGATCTTTCAAATAATAATGATACTGACCGTCAGTAAGGGACACATAGCCGACTTCTGTCAATAGAATCTTAGGTACTCCATTTTCATAGACCACATTGCCGCAGTAATCCGTTGTAACACTGTCTCCTTCCAGAACGTGCACGGTACGGAGTTTCCTACCCGCAGCATCATAAAGATAAGATATACTGTTACCATTCGCAAACATTACACGACTAGGCAAATTTAAACAATTATACTGAATAGCAGTTTTCTTTTTGTTTAAATCTTTAGTCAGGTTGCCGTTTTCATCATATTCATACTCTGTTGGCAAATCAATACCGTCCTTGAACTCGAAGCCGTTATTGAAGGCAGGGGTGGTTGAACGGTCTGTCACCTTCTTTAACCGGTTACCGGCATAACTCAAAGAAAGATCATCAATCACATCATAACCCGTCGCTGAAGTCTGCCCGTAGCGCTTCAGACCCAAGATATTACCCATTTTATCATAGCCCGTCACCTGCTCATTAAAACGGTTGGTATTTACAGAAAGGCTCGGCCCTTCACCATACTCCGCATCAGTCAGGCGACCCAGACGGTCATAACTGAATTTATAACCGCGGGGAGTGGCCCCGGCTCCACTTTTCCAAGTCATACTGCTGATATTACCATTATAACAAGGGACTCCCAAACCGTCGGTATAATGCAAAGACTGGCTAAACTTACCGCCTTCAATACCGGTCAGCCAGTTACGGATATTGTAGGCATAGTCTGTTGCATAAATACCGTTATCCAGTTTGTCTGTCTGCAATCGGCCCAACTCGTCGTAAGTGTGTTCCAAAAGCAAGACGGAAGGATTGTTATCGTATTGGTGGCTCACTCGTGTCAGGCGTGACGAATGGTCATAAGTATAGGTATAACGTTCCGTCAATGAATACCCGGAACTATCCGTATGGGTGTGAAGGACGGACAGAGGACTTCCTTGAAAGGAGTACTCAGTGGCGTATGTATCCATGCCTCCATTGACACGGCTTGACAGGCTTTTCACTATCCGCTTATTGATGTCATAATAGTCCGCAGAATAAATGAATCCCGAAGAGCCATGCGTACAAAGTATGCTACCCGTAAGATTACCGGTCGCACTCACAGTTCCTTCTGGAAAATTATATGCAGAAAAGCCGTTTCGTGTTCTAAAATCATACGTATCATAGTAGTTCACCACATATACACAAGGATCAACCAGATCAAAAGAGCTCTGATAACCACTGTACGCCAGGCCGGTGTCGCCTTCCATAAGAGTACCTAAAACAACTGTCTCACCGGCAGTCCGAACATGTTTATCGCTGTTGCTACATTCGCCCTCCACGACGACACGCCCATAGACATCATAAACAAAGAATGACCAAAGAGAATCATTACGCTGACAGCCATCCTGAGAGAAAACCAAACGGTGTGCCGCGTCATAAATCAGGTAAGAAGGGGCGCAACCGGGAAGCTTCTTATAAACAAGACGATCCAGATAGTCATAACGATATATGTAAGCATAAAGATCCAGATCCGGATGATCCTGGTAACCCGGAGGAAGCACAAACACCAGATTGCCATACTCATCGTAGACAAAATAAGTATCAAAAAATGTATCACCATCCAGAATGCGTGAAAGGACCAACTGATTTTCACTATTATAAAATTCCCAATGCATGTTGCCATCTTCGTCCTCGCTGCGTATGCCGCGAAGGCTACCGTCTGCATAGGGACTATCGCTCTCTACCAGCTCGCCGCCGGTGGATACCAGATAACGCTTGCAACGTTGGGCGGGTATACTCTTAAGATTACAGCTATATTTTTTGGATACGGCTTTACCGGTCCATTCATCACCAACGCCAAACTCTTTTAACAGTAAACTACGGTGGGAAGCCTCATACGCGAAACGTGAACAGACGTTGCTGTGCCCGTAATACTCCTGTGCCGACTTTAATATTTGCTTATAGTTCCCGGAAGCCCCTTCCGACAACACAGGAACCGGAAGAGTACGGGACTGTAAATTTCCCAATGAGTTATATTCATAACTTTCAGTCAGGTCTTTGCCCTGCGGGGTTATTCCGACGTGTATCTTCTGAGAAACACCGCCAAAACCATCCCCATAGGACACATCAGTCAGGGAGCGCACACCGTTCGTTTTCAACAGCGAGGCTGCTCCCGTATATTTGTCAAGCGGAGTTACCGTAAGTATGCCATAACGGTCACTCATGTTCACAGTCTTCCTCTGAGCGCAAAGAAGACCGGAGCTTGCACTTATCAATACAAGAACAATGATTCTTTTTATATTCATAATTTTTCCTTTTAACAGTTTCTTATTCATTTCTTATACTCATTATACTCCAGCACAGCGCCGTCCTTATCACGGATTTCCGTCAGTCTCCCGAAGCCGTCATAGCTGTATGTAGTTACATTCCCGTTAGGTTCATTCATATAGACAACTCCCCGTTGCGGAGCATATCTATAAACGGTCACCCGGCAAGGGGCGGGGAAAGCATTACGCAACGGAAGCAATACATTTTCAAGGGCACTGCCGTCAAGGTTTTGAAGAGACTCCACACTCACGCGCAGCCCGGAAACGACTTCCTGATATGACGCCCCTTCCACAATAGCCACCGGACGACTGTAGTTGTATCCCCAGAGCAATGCGACCACAGGAGCATCCGCACGGCGGATCTCACAAACATTGCCATAAGCATCGTGTACAGGATAAGATTCACTCATTGAAAAGAGCCCCTCATGCTTCCAGACGCTCACCTCGTCCAGCAAGGCCGAACCGGAGCCGGGATCCAGAGTATAGTCGAAACTGGTAAAGGAATCATCCATATAGCCTTCAGGACCTTCCACAGATTCTCCTATATGGGCAGGTCTCAATATATCATTGGCAGCCGTCATCGCCCTTCCAACGGCATCATTAACATGATATGGATAAGTATAATCACATTTCTTTTTCTTTCCATCGCTATACTTATAAATCTCCCTCACCGGAAGCCCGGATCGTATATCCCAGTCCGTAGAGCCATAAGTCCGGACAACCGTATCACTGACCAACTTACCAGCATAATAATCCGTATTCACAGTGAGCTGGTTTTCCACACGCGTATTCCCCCTGCCAATGCTATACCTGTACTCACGATAATAAAGGTCATCGTCCGTTTCCACACCGGACTGTTCTGCAACAACCAGATTGGCACGCCGCACTTCACGTCCCGCCACCAAAGGAGTATTATTGTTCAAAGATATTTCAGTATATGTATGCTCCTCATCATGCACAGGCTGCTCCGTATCTACATCATAATCCGTTCTCCTGACCAGTTTGCCCTTCTTATAATGGGACACCTCATCATGCACCATACCATTTATTATACTTGGAAAATAGAAATTCGTATTGTATTCATAGTCTTCACGAGATACCGTTTTTCCATAATCATCTTTCTCCACAACACTCACATTAGGATATAGGACAGAGACTCCCGCTGCAGCACCGGCATCGGCCACCGGCAGGGATGAATACAAACGATAACGCATGCTGGTACGAGAGTAGGTACGCAAATAAAGTTTCTCCATCTCATCGACAAAAGTCACTTGAGGAGCATAACCTGTCGGAATACCGTCTTTCTCATACAAGAAACGACGTTCATTCTTCAGCGTACCTTCCACATCACGGCATTGGATAGAATAAATTCGCAAACCACCGGCATAAGATGAAATTGCATTCCCATATTCATCTGTATCGGGATATGTATTGAGCTCATACACTAATTCCTCTCTTGCACCTGTCGGATATTTAATAGACTGCAACGAATAAACCTGGGCGAATAAAATGTCCGGTGTACGGTCCGCACCTCCAATATAAGCATAACATACACCCCGGTCGCCATCGTAAGGCGTTCCAAACTCCACCAATTGTCTTTCTACAAGATCGGTATTACCGGTCCGTCCGTTATAATATCCGAATTTATCCACTGCTTTGGTCTGCGTCGGCGAATAGTCATCCACGTAGTCATTATATGACATTGTATAACTACGGCTTTGATTATTGACCAGTTCTGTAAAATTGACCTCAGTAAGCAGGCTGCGTCCCATGAACCGCAGTTGCTTATAATTCAATGTGACACGTTGGATTTCCGCCCCATTTTCATAAATATGCACGGTTTTCAGAAGAGAAGAGGAATAATCAAAAACGACTTTTCCATTAGCGTACGTGATTTCTTTGGGATATTTTGCATCAACCGAATTGTAAGGCCGGTTATCATACTGGCCAACGTTTTCGGCCGTAAAATCGGCCCAAAGAGAATCATTATGCAAAGCATACCCGTTCATCCGGAAAAACTTCAGTTTTCCATCCACTCCCTGCCAAAGCCGAAGCCACTGCGATAACCACCTTCAGGATCATATCCCATACTGATTTCTTCATTGCCATAATTTACCTCCTTTCCGTGTCTTTAAATACTTGTGTTACTCTGTGTTCTTTCGTGCTCACCGCCCCGGTTGCAGATTCCCCGAATTCCCTGGACGCATCGAAGCACGGGCACTGTTTAATCCACTCTTCCGGCTCTATCTCACCGTTCCCGTTCAAGTCCGGTGAAAGATCGCGATGCCCGCATACCCGGCAGCCAGGGAAACGCAGCTCCAAATCGGCCACAAGTTGCCGGAGCGTAGCTCGCTGCGCCGGAGTCCGGGTATCTGCCGGGCGTCCCCGGCAGTCCAGACCACCTTCATAGCAGATACCTATCGAATGGGCATTGAAGCCTTTTGCGTGCGCCCCGATACGTTCGAGCGAGCGGGTGAGGTACAACGTTCCGTCCTTGCGGATGTAGTAGTGGTAGCCTGTTCCGTTGAATCCGCGACGCCGGTGCATCACGTCCAAAGCTTCAGGGGAGAGTGTACAATCCTCCCTCGTAGCGCTGCAATGCACCACGAACAAATTGATAGTTCGCATAATCAGTGAATAATTAATAGTTCAGTTAAGCACCTGCCGTTCAGCAGAATACTTCGTTTAGTTTAGTCGTTTGAATCTGTGTTGTGCCGGAGAATCATACCGACGGATCCGGTGTCACTCCGCCGGAACCCCCGCCTTCGGGCTTGCCACCCTCTCCTTCACCGGAAGCAGAGGTATCGGCACGGTCGAAACGGACACACCGGGCACCTGTCACTAGCGAACGGGTGGCCATAGTGCCATCCAAATGACGGGTGGAACAGGGAAGAAAGCGAACTGTCAGTGAAGCTTGGGCGGCAGACACGTCGTCCACAGTTTTCACACCTTTACCGTTCGACTTCATCACCAGACGGAAAGTTCCGAAACCGTCAAGCGTCACACTCTCCGAGGATTGAAGATGCTGGCTGACTACCGTCACCAGGTTGTCCAGTGTGTTCTTCACATCACCCGGGGAAAGGGAGGAATAAGCCGCTATCTCTTTAGAGATCTGTGAAGTACTTACATTACCTGTGCGCAACACACGGGGATAGAATAGTTGTTTTCCGTTTTTGTCTTTCAGAACGGACTGAAATGGACCATACAATACTGGCATAATCAAATTTGTTTTTGTGTTAATAAATTTAGTTTAGTCTTGTCTATAAGCTTATCGACAACACAAAGATACAATAGTTACATTTCATATACAAGCAATTTTCAATATGTGTCTTAACTAAATTCTTAACC